>ERZ857965.52-NODE-52-length-176902-cov-7.313944_pt1 | contig 176902 bp, 143 predicted proteins | sample MGYA00519758_ERZ857965 | MGnify/ENA primary metagenome ERZ857965 (study PRJEB31778, sample SAMEA3449381) | human gut metagenome | biome: human gut; feature: human-associated habitat; material: faeces | place: United Kingdom | collected 2010/2012 ...
AAGTGGGAGGTGCCTGCCGGATACAAGTTCTCGCGACAGCGAGGACGCAGGAGACGGTAGGAGGGTCGAACGGAGCGAAGCGGAGTGAGTTCCGCCGCCGCTACCCGCCTGTCGGCGTGAAATCATCGTCAATGCATTACATCCTTGCAAAATTGCAAAAGCCCCGGAATCGACATTTCAGCGCTCTGGGGACCTTATATCTTAAAGTCAAAGTGTCAAAGATGGGAATCTAAATAAAAAACTGCCGGGACCGATGGACCTGGCAGTTTTCAGATATGATTAGTAATCCTTAGAACTGGTACATCGCGCGGACGAAATTAGGGCCTTCTGGAGCGGTTTTGGAATCGTCATTTGTGGTAGTGCTTCCATTGTAGCCATAGATCCAGTACGCATTTGTTTCAGAGTTGCTGTCACTTTCTGTCGAAGACCAGTAGTAACAGTCAAGCGCTGTTCCGCCATGTTCCGTAAGAACCGCATTGATAACAGGAGATATAGTAAGGAAGCATTTCACTTCATCTGATGCAGGCAAGTACCATCCTTCACCCTTCTCAACGCACCACTTGAAAGCAGGGAATGAAGTAAGTCCATTATCAAGAGCCTTGACTTTTTCGGTATTGCTCTTGCCGTCAGTTGTGCTCTGTGCACCGGTGGTTCTGTTGCTTGTTGACCAGACATCTGCAGTCGTCTCATCCAGAGAGATGATCTTGCCTTTCAGCTTGCTCTCATCTACCCATACTACAACACCTTTGACCGAACCTACCTCATAGTAATCTCCGACAGCCCATTCCTTGGCAGGCGTTTGTACAGTAACCTGGCACTCAGCCTTGACCGCACCGGCAGTTACAGATATTGTCGCCACACCGTCAGCCACAGCCTTGACTTTTCCGTCCTGGCTGACAGTAGCAACAGCCTCGGCAGAAGATGCCCATACCACAGAACTCAAATCTGCATCCGCAGGATCGAATGTCGCAGTAAGCTGCGCTTCACCACCAGGCTCGAGATTCAGTTCAGTAGCGCTCAATGTGATCTGTGTCACCTTTATTATTCTCTTGGTTACAGTAACCTTGCACTCGGCTTTCACGTCACCGGCCGCAACGGATATAGTCGCCTCTCCCGGAGCCAGGGCACTGACCTTGCCTTCCTGAGAAACTGACGCCACCTTGTCATTGGACGAAGCCCATACCACAGCGCCTACTTCAGCCTCAGCAGGAGAGAAAGTGGCAACCAACAGGGCCTCCTGCTCTTCTACAAGATTAAGAGATGACTTGTCCAGCGTGACAGTCTCCACCTTTACAGGCTCTTTTTCTACTTCTTCAGTTTTCGTTTCCTCTTTTTCGCAGCCGCATGCCAATGCAGCCAAACCGCAGAGCGCGGCGATGAATTTGAATGTTTTCATACTATAATAGGTTTTGTAATTTCGATAAATGCCCTTTTTGTAAATATATTATTTGAAAAAAACTGTCTTCCAGCCTGTTATCCAATCGGAATCTTCACCAGCGGCCCGGCTTTTCCTGAAGGATCGACGGCAACTGCCGCCACAATATATTTCTTCCCTTCCTCCTTGATGAATGCAAGTTCCTTCTTGTCCTTGTATCCCTTCATCTGCAGGGCTTCGATAGTGTCGTAATCCGAATGCCCGTCCAGACTGATGAACGTGCCCACGAACCAATGCGTGGCAGACACTGACGGCTCCATGTCCAATTTTACCGCCTTCTTTCCCGCGTAAATCTCACCATAAATGCCCGCGTCAATGATTTCATAACTTACCTTTACGCTGACACTTGAACCCATCGGCATCTCCGGAGTCGTGAACTCCACCTTCGTGACACCAGTCGTGGCACCGCCCTTGTAACCGAAAGCATAAGCCACATACTTGGTCTTGGAAACAAGAATCTCAGTGGCATCCACCTCGTGGTAACCCTGGACAAGGAACGTGGATATGGAATTCCCCGCCTCAGATATCACCCAGTCCGTCAATTCCTTGTCGGATTTGAATTTGGAGAACGTCTCGTAGTCCATGCAGTCGGTGAAATAGGTCTCCTCATCATTGGACGGAGTGAACGCGATCTTGGCCCCGTTGAACTTCAGCTCGTAGAGTCCTGTCTTGAATGTCAATGACGACTGCTCGGCAGCTGTAGTCCTGAAAGTCTTTTTGGTCACGCCTGTCGTGCCTGTACAGGACGGGTCCATACCGAAAGCGAAAACCACGTAATCAGTCTCGGCTTTCAATTTAGAACTCTCTAATGAACTGTTGCCCTTTTCTAAAAAATCCGTCACGGACTTGCTGTAACCCGCCATTTCATATATTTCCAGGGCACTGCGAATCAGTTCAGCATTGGACTGTATGATACCGCCGTCCCCACCATATTTCTCATATTCCTCCGCTGTCACGAAATCGCAGAAATAATAGCAGTCGCCGTCTGTCGGTGCCACAGAAATCTTCGCCGTCGTCGCACCGACACCGGTAATGTCAATGCTGAAGGAGCAATCCACGCTCTCTACTTTTCCAGTGCGGAAAGCAGTCTTTACCAATGAATTGCCTCCGAGATAGTCCTCGCTGAAAGCAAATGCGTAGGCATAGTAGTCCGTTTCGCTCGAAAATCCGTCTTTTACAGCGGAGACCGCTCCGATGGACGCCTTGGACTTGGCGATGGCAGTATAATCGCTCTCGTATAGTGCTGCCACTTCCTGCAGGTGTTCTATCGCCGAACTGATCAGCGCCTCATCCGTTTTCAATGCTTCATAATCATCTTTGGAGATTACACCATAATAATATGGTGCAGAGTCCTCTGATGGCGTGATTTCGAGTTTTGCGGACCAGGTCGTGACATCTGAAGTCTTGATTTCGAACTCAACCGTCTTTTCCGGCTGAGAAGGCTCCGGCAGAGTCGATTCAGTCTCCTTCTTGTCGCATGAAAGCGAGATTGCCGCGCAAACAGCCAAGGCCAGTGTGACCTTGGCAGCAGATATTATGTGTTTCTTGCCGTTCATCATGGAACTTTAGAACTGGTACATGGCACGCACTAAAGTGTCTCCTTCCGGATTATCTTTGAAATCACCATAGCTGGTGGCAGTCCCATCAGATTTAAGATTGCCATACAATGCGGCTGTCTCATCTTCCTCTCCTTCAGTGGATGACCAGTAGTAATCACTGATTTTTGTTCCGTTATGAGCCTCAAGCGTAGGATTTACCGTCGCTTTGGCATTCAGGAAATAATAAACTTCCATGATTGCCGGGAAATACCAGCCTTCACCATGTGCGACGCACCATTTGAATGCAGGAAAAGCTGACAATTCAGCATTGATGTCTTTGACTTTGTCTGTATTTCCTTTGCCGTCTTCTTCACTCTTGGCGCCGGTGTTGTATCCTCCTGTAGCCCAGATATCGACTTTCTCGTCGAGGGATATGATTTTCCCATGCTCCTTGCTCTCGTCAACCCATACTACGACACCTTTTACAGAGCCCACCTCATAGTAATCTCCGACTGCCCATCCTGTCCCAGCGGCTTTCTTTTCGACGACAACCTTGCACTCGGCTTTCACGTCTCCTGCCGTAACTGATACAGTGGCCTCGCCCTCGGCAACAGCCTTGACCTTGCCTTCCGGGGATACGGTAGCTACAGCCTCGGCAGATGATGCCCATACGACAGAACTCAAATCCGCGTCTTCAGGTGCGAATGTGGCCGTCAGCACAGCTTCCTCCTCAGGCGCAAGCTTGAGCTCAGTGGCGCTCAATGTGATGCTTGCCACCTTTACAGGCACAGGCTCTTTTCCTTCGTCATTTGTTTTGGAATCCTCTTTTTCGCAGCTGCATACAAACGCTGCAACACCGCAGAGCGCGGCGATGAATTTAAAGGTTTTCATAATCTATTGTTAGTTTGTTATTCTGTTAGTTCGTTGTCCGTCTTTTTGTAAATGTAGTGATTTTAATTTGGAATAACCAATAGATTGGCAGATTATTTTTGCGAAAAAATGCCGCCAGGATAATCCGAGCGGCATTAAAATGATATAAGATAATGATTTAGTAAGGATTACTTAAAGTTTTTTCAGGACATAATCAGCCTTTATCTTGTCAATGATGCTGCACACGACCTTGAAAGTGCGGCTGTAATGACTGTAGTTTGCGGGAGTTATGAAATTCACACGGCCTTGACGGAGAAGTTTCTCGGCTACCGCCTTTTTCTGCTTGTTTTCCGGATTATAGACGGCGATGGAGTGTCCGCCGAACATGCTGACGATTTTCATGCACGGAACGTCGGTCTCTCCGTCTCCCACATATATCATCTGCGTGAACGGAATCCTCTTCTTGTCCTCTGCCATACTTTCATTGACTTCCTTGGTGTCCCTCGCGCTGAAGATACCTTTATTTATCTTGAATATGAACTGTGTCTTGGCGGTGTAGTCCACAGCGATGCCCGGCCACTCGGCCTCTCCCTTGGAGTCATACAGGAACGAGCTCGCGAAAATGTGCTTGAACTCCTTGGCGAGCGGACAGCCCTCGATAATCTCCTTGAGACCGGAGGAGTTGATGTAGTGCTCCACCTTTACGCCTTGGCTGCGTCCATATTCATTGACAAGATCAAACCAGCTCTCGAGCCCCTCGAAAAGCTTTATGTCCTTTCCGAATTTCTTGAACTCGCTGCGCTTGAGCCTGATGCCCTTGGCTCTAGCTTCGTCGAACATCAGCTTCATGTAGGCGAGGATGTTGCTCGCGTCCTGTCCGGAAGCGATGCGGTTGCTTATGTCCCAGAATTCTTCAGGCGTCTTGCCGATGGCCTGGATGAATCCGAATTCCTGCATATTGCCCGGGGACAATGTCCCGTCAAAGTCGTAGATGAGAGCGACTATAGGTTTTCTTGTCATAGTCAATGCGCGACGGCTGAAAAAAAATGAACAACAGAGCCGTCCTCCTTTGGCGAATATAGTGAAAAGTTATTACATTTGCGCAATATATGATGGTCAGGCATCTGGATTTTTTGTCACGGAAACCTGACGGGCTGTGATAACATAACCTATTAGTAAATGGAACATTATTTCGCGCGTCTTCAGAACGCCATCAGACTGTACTGGGACAAACCGGCAGTTTGTAATTATAGAGGTGAAACATTCACTTACGGCCAGCTGGCTACACAGATAGAGCGGTTCCACATTTTCTTCGAGGCTTGCGGGCTGAAGAAGGGTGACCGCATCGCCATATGCGCCAAGAACACGGCCAGGATGGCTGTTTCTTTCCTTTCAGTCAATACCTACGAGACTGTGGTGGTGCCTATCCTTTCCGATTTCACGCCGGAAAGCGTAAATCATCTGGTGGACCATTCGGAGAGCCTGATGCTCTTCACCGACAACGACATCTGGGCGAAACTCGACAAATCCAAGATGCCTTTGGTGAAGGCAGTAATCAGTGTCAATGATTTCACTCTCCTCTATGCCGACAATGATGATGTGAAAAAGGCCTATGCGGCTATATCAGAGACTTTCGCCTCACGTTATCCTATGGGATTCACCGGAGAGAATGTCACATACAATACCGACAACTGGGATGACCTCGACATCATCAACTACACATCCGGCACGACAAGTGCGCCTAAGGGCGTGATGCTGACATACAAGGCATTGAGCGCGACCATCGACTTCGGCCAGAGATATATTCCGTCGTCAGACAAATTCACGATGGTGTCAATGCTGCCGATGGCCCACATGTACGGACTGGTATATGAATTCCTGTACCCTCTGTGCAACGGAACGAGCATCACATTCCTCGGCAAGACCCCGTCACCGTCACTGCTGCTTTCGGCTATGCACGACGTGAAGCCGTATCTTCTCATTACCGTGCCTCTCGTGATGGAGAAAGTGTTCAAGAGCGCCATCAAACCGGTACTTGACAAGCCGGTGATGAAAGTGCTGACAAGGATTCCGGGAATCAATTCATTGATATTCAAGAAGATCAGAGAAAAACTCCTGAGCGCCCTCGGCGGAAATCTCCAGATGATCATCATGGGCGGCGCGCCTCTCAACCCTGAGGTGGAGAAGTGGTTCAAGAGAATCGGCCTTCCTTATACTGTAGGTTACGGTATGACCGAGGCAGCTCCGCTTCTCGCTTACGAACAGTGCACATCGTATGTTCCGGGCTCTTGCGGAAGGTCAGTGGACTGCGCCATTGTCCGCATTGACTCTGAAGACCCTCAGCACGTGGTGGGTGAGATTCAGGCGAAAGGTGACAATGTCTGCATCGGCTATTACAAGAATCCTGAGGCGACTGCAGCTGCATTTACGGAGGACGGCTTCCTCAAGACCGGCGACCTCGGCATCATCGACGCTCACGGCAATATCTTCATCAGAGGCCGCAGCAAGAGCATGATTCTCAGCGCAAACGGCCAGAATATCTACCCGGAGGAGGTTGAGGCTGTGGTGAACAATCAGGACTATGTGGTAGAGTCCGTAGTCGTGGACAGGGCCGGCAAACTCGTTGCTCTTGTCTATCTCGACGCTGATGCCATGAAGAAGGCAGGACTCGACGAGGAAACTGTCGCTGATCTGCATGAGACTATAAGGATCAATGCGAACAAGGCATTGCCGTCCTACAGTCAGCTCCAGAAAGTGGAAGTCGTGGACAAGCCTTTCGAGAAAACTCCTAAGATGAGCATCAAGCGCTTCATGTACAAATAGTTGTTTTTGGTGCAACGTATATGATTTTTTCTGCATCTAACATTTGTTGACTACTAACAGTTGAGTGAATTATGAACTGGAAGAAATTGATTGTACTTGCACTTCTTGCATTCTTTTTCCATCAGAACGCAGATGCGTTCCGTCCACAGAAACCTTTCAAGGCGGACATCTCCTTTTCGGCTGCATTCATTGCCGAGAGCAATGTTCTCCGAGACCGTTTCATGGGCGGGTATCTGTCGTATGATGATGACTTCTATCGTGGCTATTCCCCTGACGTGGAACACCTGTATGCTGAATATCTTCAGTTGCCGGCTGCTGCTGACGGGGATCCGATGTTCTCCTTGCGGGCTGATTTCAAGGTGCTCGAATGGCTTTGTGTAGGTGTGGATTTTTCATATCAGCACATTTGGGGCACAGTCTATAAGGGATTCAACCGCTATCCGGAACGGAAGGTAAAGGGCAACGTGTATTATGTGATGCCGGAAGTCAGGTTCGACTACTTGAGGACGAGGCTTTCCACATTGTCCTCTTCCTGTAGTCTCGGACTTGGAATCTATGACGGGTTCAAGAAGAAAGTCTATGCGGACTTCCAGTTGAGGCCCATCACTTATTCGATAGGTACCGTGGTTTACGGTAAAGTAGGCGTGACGGTCGGTACTCTTATGAATGGTTTGGAATTTGGTGCAGGTGTAAGGTTCTAAAGGAGGTAATGCTATGAAAATTAAAGTATTGATGGCGTTGGCCGTTTTGCCGCTTTTGGCTTTCGAATGTTGTGACGACACAGATACCTGGCAGTTCCGTTGTCAGCGGGGGAGTGAATTCACGCTTTATCCGCAGGACGTTCTCGATGAAGTGATAGGGGAGTCTCTGATGTCGCTGAATTTTGTCCAGAGCGTAATAGATTCGCACAATGGCAATCCTTCCCTCGGCATACACTCCGTCAAGGACATGACCGGTTGGGAGTATCTGGTGGAAAACAGGATAGAAAAAAGCGATACCATCTGGTTTGATGCCAGAAGAAGAATGAGGATGCGCCGTTCTCAGCCTGGCAACAAATGGATCGTGACGCGAAAGGATGATTACGGTTACAATGATCAGCTGTATTCGTTTGAACTGAAGGCGGAACGCTGTGACAAGGATGTTGACGGCGCTCTCAAGTATCCGTGGCTTGTTACTGTCGAAGGCAGCCGTACCGAGAACTCGGATTATTCAATGACCTATTCAGTGCCGGCTCCGATGAAAGTCAGATGGGGCAACATGCTTACTTTCAGCAGCGAAGATATCATGCCGGAAGGCAAACTGCTCATCTCTTTTTACAAGGAAGGCAAGAAAATCGACTGGATAAATGCTGACTATGCAGCAGACGGAACAAAGTACGAGACTTCATTGAACAATTAAAGACAGCGTTGTCGTCAATGGACAATGTCGTAAGCTCCGAATCATGACTGACAATTTGTCACAACAATCACATTGGAACATTATTTGACCTTTCATAGACCGTCCGGTATGCAGGGCGGTTTTTTTGTTGTGCCGCCGCATTGACCGGAAAACATTGAAATTTAAAATTTAAAATATCATGGCAGAGATTAAAGGTAAAATCGGCGTCACTACGGAAAACATCTTTCCGGTGATCAAACAGTTCTTGTATTCGGATCACGAGATATTCCTCAGAGAGCTTGTAGCCAATGCTGTGGATGCCACAGAGAAAATCAAGGCACTTGCTTCTTCCGGAGACTTCAAAGGTGTGCTCGGAGAACTTTCAGTCAGAATCGAACTCGATGAGGACAAGAAGGTGCTCAAAGTCATTGACCGTGGTATCGGTATGACCGAAGAGGAGATTGACAAATACATAAACCAGATCGCGTTCTCTTCAGCAGGAGAGTTCCTGGAGAAATATAAGGACCAGATCGGCAACATCATCGGCCATTTCGGCCTCGGATTCTATTCAGCGTTCATGGTTTCCAAGAAGGTGACCATCGAGTCATTGTCCTGGAAAGAGGGTGCGAAACCGGTCATGTGGTCTTGTGACGGCAGTCCTGAGTATGAAATGTCAGAGTGTAACAAGAATGACAGGGGTACTGTCATAACATTGTACCTGGATGACGATTCCTCAGAGTATGCCGCAAAGGGCAAAATCGAGCAGCTGCTGAACAAATACTGCAAGTTCATGCCGTTCCCGGTCGTATTCGGCAAGGAGCAGGAGTGGAAAGACGGCAAATATGTCGATACTGACAAGGACAAGGTCATAAACAGCGTGGAGCCTCTGTGGACACGCAAGCCGTCAGAGCTCAAGGAGGAAGACTACATGAACTTCTACAAGGCCCTGTATCCGACTTATGAGGAGCCTCTGTTCTATATCCATCTGAATGTGGACTTCCCGTTCCATCTGACAGGTATCCTTTATTTCCCTAAGATCAAGGAGAGAATGGCAATCGAGAAGAACAAGATTCAGCTCTATTGCAACCAGATGTTCGTGACTGACCACGTGGATGACATTGTCCCGGACTTCCTGACACTGCTTCATGGTGTGATCGACTCTCCGGACATTCCGCTGAACGTCTCCAGAAGCTACCTGCAGAGCGATTCCAATGTGAAGAAGATTTCCGGCTACATCACCAAGAAGGTGGCTGACAGGCTGGAAGAGATCTTCAACAATGAGCGCAAGTCGCTGGAGGAAAAGTGGGACAACCTCAAACTCTTCATCGAATACGGTATGCTGTCAGACGAAAAGTTCTGCGAAAGGGCTATGAAATTCGCTCTCCTGAAGAATACTGACGGCAAGTTCTTCAGCCTGGAAGAGTACCGCAAGGCTATCGAAGGCTCACAGACAGACAAGGACAAGAAGGTCGTTTATCTGTATGCTACTGACACTGATGCCCAGTACACCTTCATCGAGGGAGCCAAGAATAAGGGTTATGACGTGCTGCTGATGGACTGCGAACTGGATTCACATTTCGTAAGCCTGCTCGAGAGACAGATTCCTGACTGCAGGTTCTGCCGTGTGGACTCAGATGCCATCGACAACCTTATCCCTAAGGAAGACAGGACCAGGCCTGAGTTCAGCGAGGCTGAGAAGAATGACATTTCCGACCTGTTCAAGGCAGTGCTGCCTAAGGGCTACGAATATATCGTGACGGCAGACAATCTCGGCAAGACCGGCGAGCCTATCCTCATCACTCAGAACGAGTTCATGCGCCGTTACCGCGAGATGAGTTCATTGGGCGGCGGAATGAATTTCTACGGTCAGTTGCCGGTATCGTACAATATCACTGTCAATGCTGAGAATCCGCTCATTGAGAAGATTCTTGAGGCCGAGAAGGCACAGGTTAAGCCTTTGGAAGTCGTGGCAGATGCTGATCCTGAAATCGTAAAGGCAGGTGAGGCCAAGGATGCTACAGATGAGCAGAAGAAGGCTGCAGAAGATGCCAAAAATGCCGCACGCGAGGCCAAGGATGCTGCTTACTCAGTACATAAGGCTGATATCGAGGCATTTGCATCACAGAATGAAGTGCTCCAGCAGATTGCTGACTTGGCGCTTCTTGCCAATGGTCTGCTTAAGGGCAAGGCTCTGAGCGAGTTCATCGCGCGCAGCCAGAAGGTAGTAAGCGACGCATATCTGAAATAAAGCGCAACTCTGACAATGAGTTGTAAACAGAGAGAGACTCCCGCATTGACAGGAGCCTCTCTTTTTAGTTTGTCTTCTTGTAACTTGCTACTGCACAAGTGGTGGTGACTGCACCCAGTCCCAACAGCCATGCCAGGTCCGGCCAGGTGTCTGCGAACGTACATCCCTTGAGGACTATGGCCCTCATCGCATGGGCGAAGTACCGGAGCGGATTGACGAGAGTTATGTCCTGTGCCCATCCCGGCATTGACTCGATCGGCGTGAAAATGCCGCTCATCAGCATGAACACCATGCTGAAGAACCAGATGACGAACATCGCCTGCTGGGTGTTGTCGCTGAAGTTGGAGACAAGCAGTCCGAATGAAGCCATTGCCAATATGTGGGCGAGTGTGAATACGGCTATGTCCAGCAGGCTGCCCTTGCATACGTAGCCGAATACAATCCACGACAGCAGCAGACACGAGAATACCATGAAAAATGCCACGGCGATATACGGAACCATTTTGCAGACGATGAATGTGGTCTTTCGTACAGGCGTTACGTTGATTTGCTCTATGGTACCTCTCTCCTTCTCGGAAACGATGTTAAGTGCAGGCAGGAAGCCGCACATCATAGTAACGGCAATCACTATCAGCGCCGGTATCATAAATGCCTTGTAGTCAAGATACTGGTTGTACTTGTATGTCTCGTGTATCTCGAACTGGCCTCCCGATGCGGCAGGGATTCCTGAGGCGGATGCCAGGAAACCGCTCACGCAGGCGTTGAGGTACTGCGCTCCGATATTGCCTCTCGTGCCGTTTACGGTATTGACCTTTATACCTACCGGAAGCGGGTCGCTCTTGTCTGTACCGGTCTTGAGATATTGCGCGAATCCGGAATTTATCGTAAGGATGGCATCGGTGCCGCCCTTGTCCATAAGGAGTTGAGCCTCTTCCGGTGAAGAAGCCAGGTCCAGCAGCTCGAAGTAACCGGACGACGCGCATTTTTCGGTAAGCAGCTGGGACTGGTCTGACCGGTCATTGTCCACTACCGCGAGTTTTATGTTGCGGACCTCCATATTGGCGGCGAACGGGAAGACAAATATTATCAGAAGCGGAAAAACCATTACTATACGTGGCATTCCGGGATCTCTCAGAAGCTGCTTGAATTCTTTCTTTAACAGATATTTCCACATATTACAGTCTGGTTTTAAAGTTCTTGACGCTTACCCACAGGAGGAATACTGCCATTCCTGACAGAACCGTCAGCTCTTTGGCTATCTCCTGCAGTCCGACGCCCTGTATCATGATCTTCTTCACAATGATGATGAACCATTTGGCCGGGATGAAATCTGAAAGCACCTGAAGAGCCATAGGCATGCTCTCGCAAGGGAAAATGATTCCTGAGAGCAGCATTGTCGGCATTGTCAGTCCCATACCGCAGAGAAGCATCGCTGTCTGCTGGGTCTTGGAAATAACTGATACCAGCAGTCCGAGTCCGAGAGAAGAACCTACGAATATGAGAGCAGAGAATGACAGCAGGGTCAGGCTGCCGCGTATCGGCACTTCCATTACATAATGTGCAAGCAGCAGTACGCTCACGAAATTGATGAGCGACAGGAACAGGTAAGGGATGAGTTTCGACAGTATTATCCAGAAAGGCTTGACAGGGGAGACGAGCACGAGCTCCATTGTCCCCATTTCCTTTTCCTCAACGATGGACACTGCGGTCATCATAGAGCATATCAGCATGAGTATCAGGCCCATGACGCCAGGGACGAAGTTGTAGGACGAGTTCATGGCAGGGTTGTACATCAGCTGCACATTAGGCCTCATGGATGTGGTTCCGACTCCGAACATCCTCTCGGAAAATTCCACCTGGCTGCTCTGCAGCACGCCTTTGATGTAGTTCATTACGATCTGTGCGGAGTTCGGGTCAGAGCCGTCGCTGACTATCTGGATGACAGCCTTGCCCTGGGATGAGAACTTCTTGTCGAAGTCACTTTCGAAGCACAGGAACGCATTAGCCTTTCCTTTCCTGATCCGCACTTCGGCTTCGGAGGGTGAATTGTGGAACTCGCCGATGCTCAGATACTTGTTGTTGTCGATGCGGTCGATTATGTTGCGCACGACAGGATCGCCAGGGTCTCCGACGACGTCCACCACAGCATTGTGCACCTCGGTGCTTATCGCGAATCCGAACAGGATAATCTGCACGATAGGCATCACCAGCACAATCAATGTCGTACGTCTGTCCCGGAAAATCTGCCGGAACTCCTTTTGTATGAATGCAAATATCTCTTTCATCTTCTGCCGGCTATTTTGGTGAATACTTCGTCCATGTCTTTTGCCTCATACCGGCCCTTGAGTTCTGCAGGGGAGCCCAGCGCCTCGATTCTTCCGTCCACCATCACTGACACTCTGTCGCAATACTCGGCCTCGTCCATATAGTGCGTGGTGACGAAAACCGTGACACCCGTGGATGCCGCCTTGTAGATCAGTTCCCAGAAACTGCGTCGCGTGACCGGGTCCACACCGCCTGTCGGCTCGTCCAGGAACACGATCTCCGGATCGTGCACCATAGCGATACTGAAAGCAAGTTTCTGTTTCCAGCCCAGAGGAATGTCGCTCACGTACATGTTCTTGGCCTTCTCCATGTCCAGAGTCTTCAGCATTGACTCTGTCTTCTCTGCTATCTGCCTGTCTGACAGACCGTAGATGCCGCCGAACAGCTCGATGTTCTCCCACACTTTCAAGTCCGGGTACAATGAGAATTTCTGGCTCATGTAACCGATATGCTTCTTGATCTTTTCCTGTTCATTGACAATACTGAAGCCTGCGACCGAACCCTCGCCGGAAGTAGGATGGCTCAGGCCGCAGAGAATCCTCATCGCGGTAGTCTTTCCTGCTCCGTTTGCGCCGAGGAACCCGAAAATCTCACCTTTGAAGACATGGAAGGAAATGTCATTGACAGCAGTGAAGTCACCGAATCTCTTGACCAGGTCACGAACTTCTATTGATTTGATGTCTTTGTCCATGATTATGAAAGTCTTATGAAACAGTCCTCTATTCCAGGTTTTATTCTTTTGACCTGACATCCTTCGATGCCGGAAGCCTCAAGTATGGATTCGAGCTGGTGCTCGTCTGGGCCGTCCTGCTCTACGGAAATATGGCATTCGCATCCGAAAGAATTACATCCGATGACACCTTTAACACTGCGTAACGTGTTCAGTATCTGAAACATATTACTTCCGGTAGCGGCATAGAGCGGACCAGGGTATCTGGAAACTATCTCCAGAGGTGTGCCCTGGTCGATAATCTTTCCGTCCAGAATCAATGCTATCCTGTCGCATAGGCTGGCTTCGTCCATATACGGTGTGGAAACCATAATCGTAACTCCGCTATCCTTGATACGCTTCAGCATTTCCCAGAACTCCTTTCGGCTCACTGCATCCACACCGGTAGTCGGTTCGTCCAGGAACAGCACTTCCGGCTTGTGCACCAGAGCGCAGCAGAGCGCAAGTTTCTGTTTCATACCGCCGGACAGAGCGGATGCGCGGCGCTTGTTGAACATCTCTATCTGGGAATATATTTTCTCGATCGTACTATAGTTCTCCGCCACCGTCGTACCGAAAATCGTGGCATAGAAATTCAGATTCTCCTCCACGCTCAAGTCCGGGTAGAGCGCGAAATGTCCGGGCATATAGCCGATGCTGCTTCTGATCGCCCCGTAGTCGCGGACAATATCCTTTCCCTCCACAGTCGCCTCGCCAGAGTCAGGAAGAGATAGTGTGGTCAGGATACGGAAAAGACTCGTCTTTCCTGCCCCGTCCGGCCCGATGAGCCCGAAGAGCTCGCCCTTGCGGATATTCAGGTCAATGTCCGTGAGGGCGGTTATGTTCTTGTAGGTCTTGCATATATGGCTGACCCTTATGGCAATGTCGTTGTCCATAATCTATTTCTTCACTTCTTCACATAAGCATACATTCCGAGCCTGAGGCTGCCGGCATTTGGTACTGCAATCTTTACGGCATAGACCATATCCGCGCGCTCGTCACGTGTCTGGATATTCTTCGGCGTGAACTCGGCCTGTTCGGAAATCCAGATGATCCGGCCTTCCAGTCTTGCAGGCTCCTTGCTTCCGTCGTCAGGAATGACCGTAACCTTGTCTCCGATTTTGAGGCCCGCAAGCTGGGCAGTACTGAAATATGCACGTACATAAGTGCTGCCCATATCCGCCACCTTGAAGACCGGCTTTCCGGCAGTGACATTTTCACCTGCTTCGGCATAACGTGTAAGCACCGTGCCGGATATAGGAGATGTGATTTTGCATTTTGCCAGCTGGTCTTTCTTCTGCTCAAGCTGGATTCCTGTGCTGCGGATCTCGGATTCGACGGACGTGTTGTTCCTCTCCCAGCTCTGTGTCTGGGCATCCATCTGCGCCTTCAGAAACGCGATCTTGTCCTTTATGTCATCGACCTGCTTGCCTGTGGCCGCATTGTTGGCCAGCAGTTTGCTGTATCTGGCAAGATCATTCTCCAGACTTTGCATCTGGCTCCGGTTAGGCTCGTTCTGCTTCTTGATGTCGATTTTCTTCGAATACGCTCCCTCTATCCTCTGCTTGAGTTCCTGGACCTGAAGATACGTCTGGACAGAGTCGATGACACCCAAAACCTGTCCGGCCTCCACTGTGCTTCCTTCTTCCGGTGTCAATGAAAGGAGTTTGCCGTTGCTCTCGGCTGAAATGATGACTGTGGTAGCGTCGATCTGTCCGCATGCGTCGAATTCGATATTTCTGTTGCAGGCTGTCGCGGCTGCCACGAGCCCTGCTATCAATAATGCTTTTTTCATATTGTCAATGTTTATTTTCCCAATGTGTAGTTTCGATCAAGGACATCCATGAGGTACTGAACCTTGTGGATGTCATTGTTCAGACGCGCCTTGAACTCCTCGTCCAGAAGCGACAGATAGTCGTTCATCTTCAGAACGCCTTCTTTATATTGGTTCTCACCGGTCTCACGGATGCTCTTGCGCAGTTTCACGATTTCCTCGTCCTTCTGAAGTATGTCAATGTCCTTTTCGACCTGGCTCTGCTTCTGGATGGCCTCCACGGAAGTGTTCAAGATAAATGACTCACGAGCGTAGTCCAGCTTGCGGCTGTCCAGTTCGGTCTTGCGTCTGTCGTTTTTGAAGGTGTAGAGCGAACCAAGATTCCACTGCATCTTGATGCCTGCGATGACGTAAGGGTTGAACTCCCCGGACAACATGTTGAGGCTCGGTCTGCCGTAGCCGGCCTGGACAGTGAAGTTGAAGCGAGGCCAGAGTGATGCGTCAAGTTGTTTCTTCTGTGCGGCAACCTGCTGAATCTGAGCGTCATACAGGTTTAGTTCCGGTCTCTTGATTTCCATGGATGTGGTGGCCTCGATCTGCGGCTCGACAAATGTCTGACCCGTCAGATCCTGTCCGGTAAGCAGGCTGAGCATTCTTACATATGCCGCTCTGTCCGTCTGCAGTCCTGTTTTCTGCTGTTCGCAGGAGAGGATGTTGACTTTTATCTGGTCAATGTCCGATTCCCATTTAATTCCGCCTTCGACGAGTGTCTTGACCTCATTCAGGCTGCGGTTCAGGTCCTCCTCGAGTATTGCATTGAGTTTAAGTTGCTTGTCAATGAGTATGATTCCCAAATATACGCTCTGCACTTTGGACCGGATAGTGTACATGTTTACTTCCAGCTGTTTGCGCTTGACTTCCGCTCCGGTCTTGGCCTGCAGAGTCTTGGCTGATGCCGCTCCTCCGTCCCATATCTGCTTGGTGATGTCCGCTGTTATGCCGTACTGGTCGTGAGGAATATTGAAATCCATTCCCGGCATTGAAAAAGGCATTTCCACGACTTCTGACTGCCAAGTGGCTTTGGCGGAGATGCTAAGTTGAGGCACCCATGCGAGTGAAGCGTTCTTCAGGTCGAACTTCTCGCTTGCCTGTATCAGTTCCTTTTCCTTGATCTGAGGATAGTTGCTGAACGCATTTTCTATGCATTCGTCAAGCGTTATCTGTGCCCCCGCGTTTATGCTGATAAACACGGCGAGCGTGGTCAATGCACATTTCAACGGTTTCATAATCGAAGCTCCTTATTATTGTTGTTTTCCTGTCAATCGGTTGGCAATCAGTTCCACGGCCTCGTGTTTGCGTGCCTCCAGGAACACCTTCTTCTGTTCTTCGCTCAGGTCCAGGACATTGTTCAGCAGAGGACTTAGGAACGGAGTTATCGCGCAGACACTGATTATGTCTATTATCAGGTCAATGAAAGTGATCTTCTTTATCTGCCCGCCAGCCACAGCCTTGCTTACCTTTTCCTGATGTGACCGGATAATCGGGTCAATGTGTTTTCCCAATTTGTCCACATAATCTTTTATCAGTTCTGGCCTTTCCTTGCACACCTCGAAGAAAAGGGACATCTGTCCGCTGTGCTCATTGAAGAAATCGAAAGATATCTCGATCACTTTTCTCATAAAGTCAGTATCATTGATTTCTGATACCATAATCGACTTCAGGTTCTGTCGTATTTCTTCAGTATAAGTGTCCAGCACTTTCAGGAAAATCTGGTCCTTGGTCCTGAAATAATAATGCAGCATGGCGTGCGTGACACCGGCCTCGGCAGCAATCAAAGTTGTTGTCGCCCCCTTGAAACCTTTCTCCGCAAACAGCTTTTCCGCTGCTTCCAATATCTCATTTTCCTTGTTTTCTTTCTTCTGCATAAGATGGATGTTGTTGATTTTTAATCGTTAAGGTAATTAACCATATTGTTTAACAACTCTGTTAACAACAATGCAAAAGTAAAACCTTTTCCCGACAAAGCAAAAAAAATCACGATAATTTAATCTGCAAGAAATTGCAGGCTACTGACGTACGACCTTTACGATGTTCTTCAGAGTCTTGATCTGGGAGATGACCTTGTCAAGTTCCATATTGGACGGGACCGACAGTTTCATGGAGATGTCGTAGGTGCCGTTACGCTGGTTTTCATTGACATTGAACTGTCGCATGGTCGTGCGGAATGTGTTCACGACATCCATTATCTGATTGATGATGAACGGCTCGATGGAAGTGATGACACGGAGCGAGGCCTGGAATGTGCCGCTCGTAGGCGTGTCGGCCCAGCGCACCCGCTGGATACGGTACGGATACATTTCCAGAAGTCTTGCCGCGTTCGGGCACGACATTCTGTGTATCTTGATGCCGTCTGTTCTTGTCACGAATCCGAACACGTCATCGCCGAAAACCGGATTGCAGCATTTGGACATCTTGTAGTCCAGACCCTTGAGGTCCTTGGCGTTGAGTACAAGTATGTCATCAGACGACTTGCCTGAAATCCACCTGTCACGCGACTTTTCAGCTGCCGCCTGGTCTGCTGCCTTCGCGGCCTCGATGGCACGCGCCTGCATGGCGTCATGCTCGTTGATGAAAGTCTTGATCTGGTCAATGTCCTGGTCCCCGTCACCGATAGCGGCGAAGAAGGCATTTACCGTAGGGTATTTCTGCTTCTTCATGAACTCCGCCATCATGTCGTCAGGGAACTCCAGCTTCCAGTTCTTCAGACGTCTGCTCAGCAGTTCCTTCCCCTGTGCGGCAATCTTGTACTCCGCTTCGCTCAGAGCCTGGCGGATCTTGTTTCTTGCCTTGGCGGAAACCACATAATTCACCCAGTCGGAAGATGGCTTCTGGTTCTTTCCGCTCATGATCTCCACCACGTCTCCGGTCTTGAGCTTCTCCTTGATGGAGACAGCCTTCCCATTGACCTTGCCTCCGATGCACTTCAATCCGAGATTTGAATGTATATTGAAAGCAAAATCAAGCATTGACGAGCCTGCAGGGAGGATTCTCAATTCTCCCGACGGCGTGAATACGAAAATTTCCTTTGACGGCGGCTGCGGCAGGTCTTCGAGCGCGGTCTCCTGAGGATGCTCCAAGTTGTATCTGACGGACGTCAGCCACTTGTCCATGGTTACCTCGTGCTTGATGCCCTTGTATGACCAATGTGCCGCGTGGCCGTTTTCCGCGATGTCATCCATCCTCTTGGTACGGATCTGTACCTCTATGAAAGCATTGTCCTTGTTCTTGACAGTGATATGGAGCGACTCGTATCCGTTTGGCTTTGGGTTTGACAACCAGTCTCTAAGTCTGTGCGTGTCCGGCTCGTATTCCTCTGTCACATAAGAATATACCTTCCAGCAAAGGTCCACTTCGCTCTTGTGGTCGGTGTCGCAGTCGATGATGAACCTTATGGCGAAAACGTCATAGACACCCTCGAAGGGAACCTTCTGCTTCTGCATCTTCTTGTAGATGGAGTAGGCGGTCTTGGTCCTGATTTTCAGTTTGTATCTGATACCGGCATCGGACAGTTTCTTCTCGAGAGGACGGATAAATTCCTCAGAAAGTTTCACCCTGTCTTTCTCAGTGGCTTTCAGCTTGTTGGTGATGAGGCGGTAATCCACAGGGTCGGCGAACCTGAAGTATATGTCCTCAAGTTCACTCTTGATATTGTAGAGTCCAAGCTGGTGGGCGAGCGGAATGTACAGCATCAATGTCTCCAGGATCTTCCTTTCGCGGGAAAGTTTCGGGAACATTTCCAGATGACGCATGACTTCCAGACGGTCAGCGATTTTCAGTACCGTCACCCTCGGGTCTGTAGAATACTGGACAATCAGTTTCTTGTAGTTCTCCGCCTCGAGACGGGTGTCCTTCGGCTTGATGGTAGCGATTTTGTCGAGCCCCTCCACCATCTTGTACACTTCGGAAGGAAATCCCGCAGACTTGATGTCGTAGTCAGGATGTTTCCTCAATGTCTCGTGCAGGAAAACTGCAGCGGCGCACTCTGCCTGCAGGCCTATTTCATCAGAAACGATCAGGGCCACATTCATCGGATGCTCCAGGAAAGGATGGCCGTTGTCCCGCAAATCATCTTTCAATGCATCTGACGCAATCTGCCAGGCACGGCGCACCAACGCCTTGCCTTCTTCACTATAATGGGGGAATTTGTCTTCAATCAGTTCCATATTCACACCAAAATTGTCAAGTCCAATTACAAATATACAAATTATTGTTAAATTCGGGCATTTATGACGAAATGATGGGAAAAAACGGAAAGAAAGTGGCTGTGATAGGCGGCGGGGCGGCAGGTTGCTTCGCCGCCGTGAATATGAAGGAAATGAATCCTGACCTGGACGTAACTGTCTATGAGGCAGGCCCTGTACTGTTGGCAAAAGTCGCGGTTACGGGAGGAGGCCGCTGCAATCTGACCAATTCGTTTGCCGAGGTCCGCAGCATCGAATCCGTCTATCCACGAGGTTTCCGTCTGATGAAGCGTCTTCTCCGAGAATTCAGCAACGCAGATGTATGCGACTGGTTCGAAGGCAGGGGAGTGCGGCTTGTCACCCAGAGCGACCAATGCGTTTTCCCGAAATCGCAGCAGTCTTCGGAAATCATAGAGACACTCGTGTCCGGAATGAAGTCTGCCGGTGTCAATGTCGCTGTCTCTCACCGTCTTACGTCAGTCCTGGACACTGATGGCGACCAACCGGAACGCTATAAACTGTTATTCGACACAGGCCGTGGCACAGAAAAACATCAGACCGAGATATATGCTGACATTGTCCTGATTACGACAGGCGGAAGCCCCAAAAAGAGCGGCTTGTCAATGCTGGATGGCCTCGGGCTCGAAATCATTGACCCGGTCCCGTCCCTTTTCAGTTTCAATATAGGCGCACCTGAGGCGTTGGCGGAAATCCGAAGGGGAAACGAAAGTATGTCGTTATTGGCGGCAGCGGGAAAGGGGAGAGGAGTACAGGTGGCATTGACCGGAACCCGGAAGCGAGATGCGGAACTCTCTGCATTGATGGGCATCGTGACCGAAAACGTGGTGACCGGACTTGCCGGCACGAAGTTCAGGGCAGAAGGCCCGCTGCTGATTACCGACTGGGGGATGAGCGGTCCGGCAGTGCTGAAACTCTCTTCATATGCAGCCAAGTACCTCGCGGAACAGAACTATTCCGCAGAACTCATGGTGAACTGGGCCGGAAAGATTACGGTGCCGGAACTGGAGGCAATGCTGAGCCGAATTTCATCCTCCGCACCCCAGAAGATGAGTGCAAACGTCGGCCCGGACTTCCTGAACAACAGACTGTGGACATACCTTCTGCACCGTGCGGGAATCCCTGCAGGCAGGCGTTGGGCAGAAATCGGTTCCAAGGGGCTCAACAGAATAATATCCACATTGACCTCGGACATCTATCCTGTCGTAGGACGGAACAAGTTCAAGGGCGAATTCGTGACTTGCGGAGGAGTGTCGCTCGCTGACATTGACCCGAAAACATTGGAGTCACGTCAGCATCCTGGGCTCTACTTCGCAGGCGAAGTGACTGATGTCGATGCAGTTACGGGAGGGTTCAACCTTCAGGCGGCCTGGACTATGGGATGGGTGGCAGCTCGCGCAATCGCGCAGAGTTAGTCGTTTTTCCAGACTTTAAGATACTCTTCCAGGGCCCACATTTCGTCGCGGTACCTCGCTGCTGCGGCATAATCCAGTTCCGCTGCGGCTTTCTTCATCTTGCGGCGTGATTCCTCGGCGGATTTCTCCACCTGCTCCCTTGACATTGACCTGATTACAGGGTCCTGAAGCACGGCTGCGAGGTCTGCGCGGATGTAACCGTCCGTGTAGGCGGTATTCGTGTCGCGTTTCGAGTCGTCACCCAGGCCCACGGTTATCCTGCCCTTGCCCAGAGCACTCGGGTCGGGTATGAAAGTAGGCGCATCGTATGAGTTGGATGCGGTGACGCGTCCCTGGCTTTTCGCGGCATCGGGATTGCCCCCAAGCTCGGCCAACAGAGTGTTGTGCTTGACTTCCACCTGTTTAGGGGTAATGTGATGGATACGGTTGTATTCAATCTGCTTGCTGCGTCGTCTGTCCGTCTCGTAGATGGTCTCCTTCATCGACCTCGTCACAGAGTCCGCGTACATTATCACCAGTCCGTGAACGTTTCTCGCTGCGCGTCCGGCGGTCTGTGTCAATGCCACCTGCGACCTCAGGAAGCCCTCCTTGTCGGCGTCCAGAATCGCCACGAGCGAAACGGAAGGGATATCCAGTCCCTCACGAAGCAGGTTCACGCCGATCAGCACATCGAAGAGTCCGTTCTTGAAGTCCTCGATAATCTCCACGCGCTCTGCGGTATCCACGTCGGAATGGATGTAGCGGCATCTGACGCCCCTTTTTCCGAAGAAATCGTCCAGTTCCTCCGCCATCCTTTTGGTCAATGTCGTGACCAGTACCCGTTCGTCCACTTCTGAACGCTTCCTTATCTCTTCTAAAAGATTGTCCACCTGGTCGTGTGTAGGGCGCACTTCTATAGGCGGGTCCAGCAATCCGGTAGGCCTGACCACCTGCTCCACCACCAGTCCTTCCGACTTGTTCAGCTCATATTCTGAAGGGGTGGCGCTGACATATACCGTCTGTCCCGTTATCGATTCGAACTCGTCGAAAGTAAGCGGCCTGTTGTCCGCAGCCGCAGGAAGACGGAATCCGTATTCTATCAGTACCGATTTTCTCGAATGGTCGCCTCCGTACATCGCCCTTATCTGAGGGATGGTCACGTGGCTCTCGTCGATGAATGTTATGAAATCGTCAGGGAAATAGTCGATGAGACAGAATGGTCTCTGACCGGAACTCCTGCCGTCGAAATATCTGGAATAGTTCTCGATTCCGGGGCAATATCCCATTTCCTTGATCATTTCAAGGTCGTATTCCACCCTCTGTTTCAAGCGTTTGGCCTCCAATCCCTTGCCGATGCTCTCGAAATACTCCATCTGTTTTACGAGGTCGTCCTGGATGAGGCTTACAGCTCTTGTGGATTTTTCCTTGGTGGTGACGAAGTTGCCTGCCGGATAGATCGGCACCTCGCTGAGCCTCTCGATTGTGGCGCCTGTAACAGGGTCTATGAGAGAAAGAGCGTCTATTTCGTCTCCAAAGAACTCTATACGGACAGCCTCGTCGGAGCCTCCAAGATATACGTCCACGGTATCTCCGCGCACACGGAAAGTGCCGCGCTTGAAATCCGTTTCAGTCCTGCTGAAAAGCGCATCTACCAGGTGGTAGAGCAGGCGTGTCTCGCTAATCTGCTGACCTACATGCACCTGCACGGTCTGGCTATGGAAATCCTGAGGGTTGCCTATGCCGTAGAGACACGACACGCTCGACACTACGATGACATCCCGGCGACCGGACATGAGTGCCGAAGCTGCGCTGAGCCTGAGCTTGTCGATCTGCTCGTTGATGCTCAGGTCCTTTTCAATGTAGGTGTCAGTCGTGGGTATATATGCCTCCGGCTGGTAGTAGTCGTAGTACGAAACGTAATACTCCACGGCATTGTTCGGAAAAAACGACTTGAATTCGCCGTAGAGCTGGGCGGCCAGCGTCTTGTTGTGGCTGAGAATCAATGCCGGCCTCTGCAGCTTTTCTATGACATTGGCCATGGTGAAGGTCTTGCCAGAGCCTGTCACTCCGAGCAGCGTCACCGCGTCCGAACCCTGTCTTATGGCTGAACAGATACCTTCTATCGCTTCCGGCTGGTCTCCGGACGGTTTATATTCCGATGATATTTTGAATTGCATAGCACTCCCGCATTTCCGCCAAAGATACTGCTTTAAAAAATAACCTGCACCATCTTTGGGAATCTTTTAGGCAGATGCTACCAGTCGTCGGTGCGGAACGGAACTGCAGGAAGATTTATTGCGCCTGTCAGATTGCCCTTCTGGAAATCGCGGAAACAGTATCTTACTGCCACCGGCTCAGAAACTTGTTCACAGGTTACGACTACCGAGTGGTCCCGGCGCTCCGCCTTTGCAGGGTGGAATACTCTGTCTTCTCCCGCCACCTCGAAACCCTGGATGTCATGCCAAGGGCTCAATGACGTGTACTGCGTGTTGGTGAAATTCACTATAACCTTGTTGCCTTCCACCGTAAAGTCCTTGAATTCAGGGCCTTCGCAAGGCAGTGACGACATCCCGTAAGTCCTGTTGAGTGCAAGCAGAGCCAACCGTTCTCCCACTCCGCGTTTCTGACACGGATGAATCTGGTCCGCTTCATATTCATATACAAGGTCATTGGTGCATGCAATTCCGCTGTTCGGAATGAGTTTCACGGCATTGTGCTGTGCCTCTCTTATGCGTGCTCCGGTAGTGCCGTCCCCGCCGTATTTCCACGGCGCCAGTTCGACCTCATAGAACGGGATATACCCCTGTCCCCACAAATCTCTCCAGATACTTACCATTTTCGCGAGCCTTTCCGCATAATATCCGTACAGGCCGGCATTGGTCTCGCCCTGGTACCAGAGGAAGCCCTTGATGGTGTAATTGCTTACAGGAACGAGCATTCCGTTGTACATCACATAGGAAGAAGTGCAGTTGTACCATCCGCCGGGGTCCTTCTTGGGTTCGTGAGAATTGGACGGTATGGTGTTCTCATCGTAGGAATATATCACCTCCTTAGGCAGCCAGCTCTCCACGGCCGAACCGCCCCAGTTGCATGCTACGATGCCTACGGGCACGTCCAGGGCCGAATTCAGCATTGTGGCGAAGTACCATCCTGCAGCAGTGAACTTCATCGCGGTCTCAGGTGTGGTCTCCACCCATTTGCCCTCCACGGTATCCTGCGGAGTCAATGCCCCTGTCTTCGGGATTTTCACTTCCCTGACTCGGTCTTTCCATCTCCCTGCTGTCAATATCGCCTCCTCAGCCCCTTCTATAGGGCATGCATAGAAGCCCTCAAGCGGCATCTCCATATTAGACTGGCCGCCGCACAGCCATACCTCCCCGATCAGGACATCTGTCAATGTGACAGCTCCGTCCTTGTCCGATATGGTGATGCTTTCCTTATTGTAACTCGCTGAAGGAGTGTTTATTGCAATCTTCCATTTGCCGTCTTTGTCAGCGATGGTGCTGTGTTTTTCGTTCGACCAGGAAACCTTTACATTGACCTTCGCGGAAGGGGTTGCGGTGCCCCAGATATTGGCGCTGCTCTGCTGCTGCAGAATCATGTGTTCGCCTATAATCTGCGGCAATTTGATTTTCGCTGTCGCGTCGGTCTGAGTCAATGTCAATGCTGCCGAGACTGCCACGGCAACCAATGAAAACAGGTGCTCTCTCATAATGTGTTCAGATTCAGTCGGTTATTTGTTCGATGTCCGTTCTATGATTTCAAGGCACATTCGGCTGTTGTGGTACGGGCATTTCCAGAATCCGGCCTTGTCGTCATCCCTGTTGGTAGTGCCGTCCGCCTTCAGGCTCCAGAACCATTCGCCCGAAACCTTGTCCACAATGTGCTCCTTGATGAATTTGTAGGTATCCACGGCTTTTGTCAATGCCTTTTTATCCCCGGTGAGTCCATAGATGTTCAGGTGTCCTACGACTGTTTCAGCCTGCACCCACCAGTGCCTGTCGGCATCCACTGCTCCGCTGTCCTTATGGAATTCGTAAAGCATTCCGCCGCCCGGGATGTAGCCTTCCTCGGCTGCATCTGCGGTCTTTACGATGTCCGGCAGAATCTCGTCGATATCCTCCCCGATTACGCTTGCCGCCTCGTGGAGAAGCCAGGACGCCTCGATATCGTGTCCGAAAGAAATGATAGAATATTTGCTGTTCCAGTCATCGTCGAAGAAAAGCTGCAGGTGGCCGGTACTGCGGTCCAGGATCTTCTCCCGGAAAATGTGCAGCAGATTGGCAACCCTCTCCTTCAGCCTTTCATCTCCGCATACCCGGTAGAGATTCGTATATGGCTCAATGATATGGAGATGCGTGTTCATGGTCTTGTGCTCATTCGCATCTTTTTCGCTCAGCCTCATGTCGGCTATCGGCTGCCAGTTTCGGGTCAATGCCTCGAAATAGCCGTTCTTCACATTGTCAAAACTATATTTTTCAATGTCATTGAAAAGTCTGAGCGCGTAGTCCTCCCCCTCTTTGTCCCCGGTCGCGCGTGCATATTCGCTCAGTCCGTAGATGGCGAATCCGAGAGCGTAAATCTGCTTTTTGGTGTCGAGCGGCCTGCCATGGTTGTCCAGGCTCCAGAAAACTCCGCCGTATTCCTTGTCATAGAACCGGTCGATGATTTCGCGTTTTGCACGGGTTGCAGTCTCTATATATTCTTTCTTGCCGAGCACCCGGAAAGCCGCCGAAAACGCCCACAGGATGCGTGCGTTGAGGATGGCTCCTTTCGGAGCGTCCAGGTCTGCGCTTCCGTCGCCGCGGATTCTGCCTATGAATCCACCATGCTCTGTATCAATGCATTGCTTCATCCAGAAAGGCAATATGTTGTTCTCAAGTTCCTGCAGCGCTTCTTTGCGCAAAAAATTCAGTTCAGTGTTCATTTTGATCAATGTTGTTGTCTGCAAATGTACATCATTCGCGCGTAGAATGGATGTCGGCAGGGCCCGTTTGTTTAAAATTATTGATAATTGTTAAAAAAGTATCAAAAAATGAATATATTTGCGTGAAAACATAAAAACTGATAACCTTATTTCAGCTATGAGTGAAGTTCTTACGGAAATTACACAATTGTCGGAGCTGGACTGCTTCCATATTGTGGAACGTCACAAGACGGAATTTACATATCCGCTTCATCGTCACAGAGAGTTTGAATTGAACTTTGTGGAGCACGGAGCGGGAGTCAGGCGTATTGTAGGTGACAGTATGGAAACCATAGGGGATTACGACTTGGCGCTTATTGCTGCGGAGAATCTGGAACATGTCTGGGAGAACGGCAACTGCAAGAGTCCGGATATCAGGGAGATAACCATCCAGTTCTCTCCTGATTTCCTTGGAGATGGAATCCTTGCGAAGAACCAGTTCGACTCCATCCGGAAGATGCTAAAGGCGGCAGACCACGGGATTTCTTTTCCGTTGTCCGGAATCATGAAGATATATCCGTATCTCGATACGTTGTCCAATGAGAAAGACCATTTCGTCCAGTTCCTCAAGTTCCTGTGGATTCTGGAAGAGCTGTCGAAGTCGGATTACAAGATATTGGCCAGCAGCTCGTTCGCCCATTCGTCACGTAATCAGGAAAGCCGTAGGGTAACCAAGGTCAAGCAGTATATCAATGACCACTATGCAGAGCAGCTCCGTCTGGAGGACCTGGCGTCAATGGTGGGCATGAGCCCGTCCGCTTTCAGCCGTTTCTTCAGGATGCGCACCGGCAAGCCGTTGTCTGACTATGTTTTGGACATCAGGCTCGGCTATGCTGCGAGGATGCTGGTGGATTCGACGAAGAACATTTCTGAAATATGTTACGAAAGCGGTTTCAACAACCTGTACAACTTCAACCGTATCTTCAAGGCCAAGCGCGGAATCACTCCGCGTGATTTCAGGGCGCTGTACAAGAAGAACAAGGTGATCGTGTAGGCTTTTTGGCTGATTTATGTCAATATTATATTTGTTTGGAAGATTCTCTCTGGTTAACTTTGCACGGTTTCCGATGTGGGCCGCAGCGCTGAAAAACTGTGCTTGTCCATGCGGAAAAAGAGAGATAACACTTGAACAATATATATGAGAAAATCGACATTGACAATCGCATTGGCATTGACACTGGCATCCTGCACCGGAAATCCATCGTTCTGGCGCATTGAAAACGGCAAATTCCAAAGAGGCGACGAGCCGTCTTATTTCCTCGGTACAAATATGTGGTACGGACCGCTTCTGATGTCCGATACTGAAGCGGCAGACCCGGAGCGCGCCTGCGCGGAACTTGATTCGCTTGCGGCATTGGGCGTGACCAATCTGCGTGTGCTTGTGGGCGCTGACGGCCAGCCTGGCGTGAAGTCCAAGGTGGAGCCTGTGCTTCAGACATCTCCGGGAGTCTATGATGAAAAAGTTTTTGTCGGACTGGACCGTTTCCTGAACGAACTCGGCAAACGCGGAATGTCCGCAGTATTGTATATGAACAATGCCTGGGAGTGGTCAGGCGGTTTCGGTCAGTATCTGGAGTGGGCCGGCGCCGGCAAGGCATTGAGTACCAATGATGCTACATGGGATGAGTATCGTGCTTTCACTTCCCGTTTCATGACGGATTCCGTAGCGAAGTCATTGGCCGCTGACAATGTACGCCATATCGTCTCGAGGGTGAATACCGTGACGGGCAAGCCATATAAGGAAGATCCTGCGATATTCTCATGGCAGATCTGCAATGAACCGAGATGTTTTTCTGAATCTGACACTGTCAAGGCCGCATTTTACGACTGGCTTTGCGAGACAGCTGCATTGATCAAGTCCATTGATCCTAACCATATGGTTTCCAGCGGCAACGAGGGCAGTTTCGGCTGCGAGTCCGACATGCCTCTTTACGAGAAGATTCATGCCTGTCAGGACATCGACTATCTGACGATTCATATCTGGCCATTCAACTGGACTTGGGCCCGCAAGGATTCGTTGGCTGAGGATTTGCCTGATGCTATTCAGAAGACAAATGAGTATATAGATGAGCATCTTGCTGTGGCTCAGATGCTTGGTAAACCTGTGGTGCTTGAGGAATTCGGTTTTCCGCGTGACGGTTTCGTGTTTGCCAAAGGGACTCCGGTTACGCTCAGAGACAGGTATTATGCCAATATTTTCTCACGTCTTGAGGCTTCTGCCAAAGAGGGCGGCCTTCTCGAGGGTGTGAATTTCTGGACTTGGGGCGGACTCGCAGGGCAGTCTGCCGAGAATGTATATTGGCAGACGGGAGATGATTATTGTGGCGACCCGGCTCAGGAACAACAGGGCCTGAATTCAGTATATCTGTCTGATACATCTACCGTTGCCCTTATAAGGGAGACCTGCGCCGCTCTCCGCAATACCAGATAATTGAAAAAAAACTAATAATCATGCAGAAAAATCTTTCAGAGAAAATAGGATACGGCTTCGGTGACATGTCGTCATCGATGTTCTGGAAAATCTTTTCCTATTATCTTCCGTTCTTCTACTCCAATATCTTCGGTCTGAGTCTGGCACATGCCGGAACACTTATTCTGGTGACCAAGCTCTATGACGCCGTGTCGGACCCCGTTATGGGACTGATAGCTGACAGGACCAATACGAGGTGGGGTAAATATCGTCCGTACCTTCTGTGGATAGCCGTGCCTTTCGCATTGGCCGGAATCCTGGCTTTCTTCACGCCTCAGACGGACAACTATACCTTCAAGCATATCTACGCATACGTCACCTATATTCTCATGATGACGGTATATACCGCTATCAATGTTCCTTACGGTGCAATGTTGGGAGTCATGTCTGATGACGCGAGGGAAAAGTCAATGTTCTCCTCATTCAGAATGTTCTTCGCATTCATCGGAAGTTTCGTGGCAATGGGCTCGTTCGAACCGCTTCTCAGACTTCGTGGGGCGATTATGGGCACTCTGCCGCAAAACTGGACCATAGCGGATTCCGCTCCTATGGACTGGACCGTGGCATTGATAATAATAGGCAGCATATGTGCGATTCTCTTCCTGCTTTCTTTTGCGATGACGCGGGAGCATGTGACTGAAGCCCAGATGCAGAAGCAGAACGCAGGAGTGGTAGCTGCGGAACCTGTACGACAGTCGTCAGTCTGGAATGACCTGCGTTGCCTTGTTTCCAACGGGCCGTGGTGGATGCTGCTTGGCGGAGGTATTTCCGTGCTCCTGTTCAACTGTATCCGAGGTGGGGCTGCGGCATATTATTTCGCTGATGTGTTGGGTGTCAATGCGGTATTTACATTGGCCGCCTTCCTTACCGCCGGCGAAATCGCCCAGCTTGTAGGTGTCATCGTAACCGTGCCTGTTTCAGAGAAAATCGGAAAGAAGGCGACCTTCCTGTCTGTCCTCACCATCATCTCCGTACTTAGCGTAATCGTGATGTTCTTGCCTGATACGCCTGCGGGAATGTGGACATTGATGGTGCTCCAAGTGCTGATATGCATCGCAATCGGCATCAATTCGCCTCTGCTTTGGACAATGTTCGCGGATGTTGCGGATTATTCGGAGCTGAAGAACGGCAATGCCTCTACAGGTCTCATTTTCTCCTCATCCTCAATGGCCCAGAAGTTCGGTGCCGCATTTGGAAGCGCTATCGTGCTGTGGGTGCTGATGGCTTTCGGATATGACAATGCCAAGGGCGCCGTACAGACTCCTGAGGCTCTTTCCACCATCAAGGCGCTCATCAGCTGGATTCCTGCAATCGGTTCGGCAGCAGGTATTCTGATAATGTCAATGTACCCTCTGACCGAGAAGAAAATGTCTGAAATCAGGGAGAAACTCAAGGTCGTGAGAGGCGAATAATAAATAGAGTAAAAAAAAGTATTTGTTTTTTTATTCTAATATTGTATTTTTGCAGACCGTTTTTGTAACAGGCCGGTCTGCATTTTTTATGCTCTCTGATGCCCTATGGTGATGGTAAATATAAAACTTTAATAGATATGATAATGAAAACTTCTAAATTCGTCATTAGCGCTCTTGCTGTTATGGCAAGCATGCTGGTAGCAGTTCCTGCTGCAAATGCACAGGAAAATGGCAATCGCGATGAGAATGGCAAGATTGTACGTGGTTCATATGAAACCAATCGTTTCGGTGACAACTGGTTCATCGGTGTTGGCGCCGGTGTGAACTCCTGGTTGGGCAAGGGTGTTGACGGCAAGGCCGGAATCGCTACCGACATCTATGTGGGCAAATGGATTACTCCTTCAGTCGGTGTAAGAGGCGGTTGGCAGGGCCTCAAGAACAAGGTCGTGGCACAGGACGGCTTCACTGCATGCGAAGGCGCATTCAACTGCAACACTGTTCATGTAGATTTCCTCTGGAATCTTTCCAATGCGTTCAGCGGATATAAGGAGACCAGGACTTGGAATGTAATAGCTTACCCTTCATTTGCTTATATGCGCGCACAGAGCAACAATGAGTTCGGTGTGGGAGTAGGTCTGTTGAACAACTTCCGTCTCTGCAACCGCGTGAACCTCTATCTCGACCTTTCTGTACTTTCTACCAAGGCAGATTTCCCTCACGTGGCACCAAGGCCTAGTACTCAACTCGGATTCCTTCCGTCAGCCAAATTCGGCGTGGCAGTAAATCTCGGCAAGACAAACTTCAAACGTCATACATCTGTTGTTCCTGCCGTCATTCCTGTTCCTTTCACAGAGGCTCAGTACAATGACCTTCAGGACCGTGTAAATGCTCTCGAGAAAGAGAACAAAGACCTCAAGCAGCAGATTGAAGACCTCAAGAACGCAACACCTGATACTGTTACAGTAACCAAGGCAGGTGACCTCGTTTCTCCGGCTACGCTTTACTTCGAAATCGGCAGCACCAAGCTCTCAGAGCGCGAAGAGGCTCACCTCGATTTCTATGTGAAGAACATTCTCGAGCAGGCTCCTGACAAGGTATTTGTGCTCACAGGTTCAGCCGACAAGGGCACAGGTTCTGCATCCCGCAACCAGTTTCTTTCCGAGCAGCGTGTAAACAATGTCAAGAAAGCGCTCGTCGAGAAATACGGTATCTCTGATGATCACCTCGTAGTAAAAGCCGAAGGCGCTACCAACAACAGGTTCTCTTCAGCAGTCCTCAACAGAGTAGTTACCATCGAATAATTCAGGACATCATCCTGTCTGCATAACAAAAGTCCGTTCTTCCCACGATGAACGGACTTTTTTTTACGTGATAAATATAAAATTGGCAATAATTGCACTTTGTTGCCGATTTTATTCCATTATTCACTCTTTATAACATTCTGCACAGCTTTGCCAAGATCTGTTAAACTGTATTTCTGGTTAGGATGATTTGGTGCCTCATACTTCATTTGTACCAACCCTGATTGTATGGCTGGCTTTAAAGACACCTTGTCAAAGTATTGACGGGACTTGGTTGCAAGCTTGGTTGCAAGTTGCAGTGATTCTTTGGTGTATTCTGATGCGTCGATGCTGATAATGAGGTCTTTAACGTGTTCTGGGATACTAGTTGCAAGCTGGTGTGCTGTTGCTACTAAATGTGTATCAACTATTGACTTTTCATAGCTTTTGGCATCATCTACAATGATAGCACTAAACGCGGTAACCAAGCCAACATTGAATTGCGCAGGTGGATTCTCGTTCTCACGTAGAGCGTCCTGAACTTCAGTAACACCATGATTGAACATGTTTACATAATTGAATGATCGCATCATCTCTGCTATTACGCTGTTACGATAGTCATTAACTAAGGGAAAGTTTTCAGGGCGTGCCTGACCATAAAGCCCACCTGGATTCATTATTTCAATGTGTCTGTCGTATTGATAGATACGTGTAGGCATATTTGACTGGTAATCGCGATGCATGCAGGCGTTCATGCAAAGCTCATGCAAAGCCTTGAAAGGATAGTTCACAACATCTTTTTCACGCAATATGCTGACAGAAATAGGTCGACGAGTCACAATGCCATCACGAATGAAGTTGTCAAGATGAGGCAGGACCTTGTATAGACTGCCCTCGAAACGGCGTTCATTTAGAATGGCTCCAGCATTTGTTTCACCTTTAAACCGAACATACTGTATATATGCTCCGGGCATGAAATACTTCGGATTCTTGCCGAACATGATTAGAGCTGCATTGGTAGGACAATTCCACTGGAGGTTCCAAAGATGCAGAGAGGCCAACTGCTCTTCAAGTGGACGATGATCATTTGCCAGGACACTGGCATCCACGGCACGCGGTAGATATTCCTTAACAATGACATCGACATCAAGGTCATCTAACCTTGCGGCTCTACACGGATAGGTGTCAAATGTAGGAAGGCTTGCAGCACATCGTTCGCTCAATATGCGTTCCTCTTGTGGGGTGGCAATATCTCTTCGAGGACCGATGCGAATAAAGGTACGACCACGATAACGAACAGGAGTATCAAAAGATGGAGTTACTTCGACGACAAGGACATCTCCATCAGGAGTGCTAACCTTTTCCGTGGTCATCATCGGCAATGGCAGAATGTTACCATCTGAGCGTATACCACTGATCTTCTTCATCAGGGCATCGTCAACGGACAATCCGCAGATTTTTCCATTGTCAAGCACGCCTATAAGCAGGTAGCCTTTTTTTCGAGATCCTGGAAGATCATTGGCAAAGGCACAGATAGCCTCTTGGAACTTGTCCATGTTTCCAGTAGAGACCGTCCTTTCTATGCGGTAGTTTTCATCAATGGTCAGAATTTTATGTAGTTCTTCTGGTGTCATAGTCGCACATCTTTTCATTCGTTTGTAAAGATAATCGATTATTTGATTCGTTTTGAATTTTTAGATGGAATCCGTGTCGTTTCTTTAGTAAAATTTATGGTTGATATTGAAAAAGACGCATGTTTTCTTATCGTAATTTTTTTTGTGCTGCGATTTGAGTAATTTTGCGTGTTTTGGAATTATAGATTATGAGATTACCTGCAGAATGGGAGAGACAGAGTGGTGTCCAGCTGACTTGGCCGGATGAGACTACTCCGTGGTATGAACTGGACAAGGTTCAGGAATGTTATGCGAAGATTGCTTCGGCCGTGCTTGAGACTGAGGAACTTCTGATAGTTACGACATCGGTGGATAAGACCGCCGCGAGACTGACGGAACTGTCTGATGTCCTGCATTTGAACATTGACATTGACAGAATTCATTTCGCGCAGTGCGAAATCAATGACACATGGGCGCGTGACCACGGCGGAATCGCGGTCTATGGGGACAATGGTGAGAAATATCTCTATGATTTCGTGTTCAACGGCTGGGGCTTGAAGTTCGCTTCAGACAAGGACAATCAGATAACCAAGACGATATTCTTCGAGAATGTTTTCGCTCAGGATGTGGCCTGCGTGGATATGAGACCGTTCGTGTTGGAAGGGGGAAGCATTGACTCTGACGGGCAGGGAACTCTTCTTACCACGAAGGAGTGCCTGTGCTCGCTCAACAGGAACGAGTATCTTGAGCAGGAGGAGATTGAAGGTGAACTGAAGCATGCATTCGGTCTTGAGCGGGTGATATGGCTGGAACATGGCGGTATCGCAGGCGATGATACTGACAGTCACGTGGATATCATGGCCAGATTCTGTTCCCCGGATACGATTGCCTATACGCAGTGCGAGGATGGGGCTGATGAGAATTACGCGGAACTGCACGCTATGGAAGAGCAGCTGAAGACGTTGAGGACTCTGGACGGGAAGCCTTATAAGTTGGTACCGCTTCCGCTGCCTGATGCTCTGTATCTGGACGGTTACAGGCTGCCAGGGTCTTATGCTAATTTTCTGATTATCAATGGGGCAGTACTCGTTCCGGGCGCTGATTCCCCTAAGGATGAGATCGCCAGGAAGAAACTTCAGGAAGTGTTCCCCGACAGAACGGTGAAAGTCATAGATTGCAGGCCGTTGCTTTCAGGACACGGCGGACTTCATTGCGTGACAATGCAGTTCCCTGAAGGCTGGTTGGCACAATAAGGTTAATGGAAATTTAAAAAATACAGATATGTCAAGAATTCTTAAAGTGGGAATGGTGCAGCAGTCTTGCGGAAAGGACATTGCTGCCAATATCGCGAAGCTGGAAGCGAATATCCGTGACTGTGCGGCCAAAGGAGCGCAGCTGGTAGTGCTTCAGGAACTTCATAACAGCGTTTATTTCTGCCAGACGGAAGAGGCTGCATTGTGCGACCTTGCTGAACCGATACCTGGTCCATCTACAGAGAAGTTCGGTGCCCTCGCCAAGGAACTGGGAATCGTCCTGGTGCTCTCTCTGTTCGAGCGTCGTGCTCCAGGTATTTATCACAATACCGCAGTGGTGATGGAAAAGGATGGCACTATCGCAGGGAAGTATCGTAAGATGCACATTCCTGATGACCCGTGTTTCTATGAGAAGTTCTACTTCACTCCTGGTGACATAGGTTTCAAGCCGATCCATACTTCTGTCGGTGACCTTGGCGTGCTCGTATGCTGGGACCAGTGGTATCCGGAAGCAGCCCGTCTCATGGCATTGAACGGAGCCGACCTTCTTATCTATCCTACAGCCATCGGAGGCGTAGGCACTGACTGCAAGGAAGAACAGGAGATGCAGCGTCAGGCTTGGCAGCTCGTCCAGCGCGGACATGCAGTAGCCAATGGACTTCCGGTGATTACCGTCAATCGTGTAGGCCACGAAGATGACCCGTCAGGCAATACCATTGGCCTGGATTTCTGGGGATATTCCTTCGCCACAGGTCCACAGGGCGAAATCCTTGCACAGTTTGATACTGAGCACGAAGAAAACAAAGTCATCGATATTGACCTTGACCGCACTGAGTACGTGCGCCGGGGCTGGCCGTTCCTCCGCGACCGCCGCATCGATGCCTACGACCCCATCCTCAAGCGCTACGGAAAATAATTGTGATGTGCTGGCTGTGGTGGCCGCCGAGAGGCGTGAGCTCCCGCGCTCTCGGGAAGCGGGAGGGGCCCGACGGAGACAAGTGGTCGAAGACCACGCAGGAAACGTTGGGAGGGTCCGAAGCGAACGAAAGTGAGCAGAGTCCTCTCGGCGGCCATCACAGCCCTGTTATGCAACAATTATTTACACCAGCGGTCAAGCCAGTCGAAGTACTCGCGATGCCAGAACAGGGCATTCTGCGGCTGGAGAATCCAGTGGCATTCCTCCGGGAACATGATCAGCTTGGACGGAACGCCCATCATCTGAGCGCAGTTGAACGCCGCCATACCCTGGTCGTACGGAATACGGAAATCCATGCCGCCGTGGATGCACAGAATAGGAGTGTTCCATTTGGTTACATTCTCGGAAGGGCTGTGGGCATAGTGCCTTTTGGCCTTGGCATTGTCACTCCAAGGAGAACCGCCCTGCAGCATGCCGCCGAAAGTCTTTCCGTCACCGGCAGGGCCCATCTGGCCCGGCGTATAGGAGTATTCCTCAAGACCGCCGTTGTCCCAGTTGCAGAACCACATCTCCTCAGTCTCGCCATACATATATTTCTCATCGAAAATGCCGGCATGGGCGATAAAGCAGTCGAAAGTATTCTCGTGAACTCCAGCAAGGTAATACACAGAATATCCGCCGTACGATGCACCACAGGCAGCCATCTTGCCGATATAAGGCTCTGCCTTAAGCTCTCTCGCGGCAGCAAGGTAGTCCTGGATATTCAGACCGGAATAGTCACCCGAAATCTGTTCGCACCAGTCCTGACCGAAAGCCGTAGTGCCACGCCTGTTAGGCATCACCACCACATAACCCTGGGCAGCCATAAGACGGTAGTTCCATCTGTAGGACCATGACTGGCTCAATGTACCCTGAGGACCGCCGAGACAGATCAGAATCGAAGGATAAACCTTGGTCGAGTCGAACTGAGGAGGGTACATTACCCAAGTCAGCATATCCTTTCCGTCCACAGTCTTCACCATCCTCGCCTCCATCGTATCAGGAGCAAGCTGCGACAGGATGTGACCGTTCTCGTCAGTTATCTGACGGCTTTCGCCGGATTTTCCGTCAATGCTGACAAGCTCGGTAGGGAAGTCCATGCTGCACCAGCTTGCAAGCAGAGTAGTATTGTCACCATCCTTCAGGACAGCGAACGGCGAATCGTAGTCGCACCACACGTCAGGAGCCGTGATTCTGCTGATATTTCCGTCAATGTCAGCCTTGAAAACGCCCTGAAGCCCTTCTGCAAGAGCATTGAAATAGATGCTGCGTGAATCCTCATCCCAGAGAGGACCGGCCGCATTGTATTTGAAATCAGCAGTCAGGTCACGGATATTGCTGACAGAACCGTCAGTGAAATCAGCAGCCATAAGCCTTACCTTGTCGGCCTCATATCCGTCGCGGGCCATGCTCAGCCATACGATGGACTTTCCGTCAGGACTCCAGACCGGATTCGTATCATATCCGCCACCCATCGGAATTACCTGACATTCACCTGTTCCGGTATCGTAGATGTAAATCTCGGTATTAGTGCTGAAAGCATATTCCTTTCCCGTTTTCTTCTTGCATGAATAGGCAATGTACTTACCGTCAGGTGACCAGTCCAGCTGCTCCAGACCGCTGAACGGCTCCGTAGGCAGTTCGTACAATTTGCTTTCACCCGCCAAGATATCTGTGCTGTTCTCCCTGGTGATTCCTTTGCTGAAATCAGCAATGAAAGTGTGAGGCAGTTCAGTAACCCAGTGGTCCCAGTGGCGGTACATCAGGTCTTCGGCCACATAAGCGGAAGCCTTGTCCAGAGCCGGGTCTGAATCTTTCGGAGTCTTTACGTCGCTGTGTACATAACTGACATACAGCACTTTGCTTTCGTCTGGGGAGAACTTGAACTCACCGACGCCTTCCTTTACGTCGCTGATCTGCTGTCTCCTCACAAGTGAAGGCTTTTCTCCGGAGAGCCCGCGCACATCAGCTTTCCAGATCTGCCCGCCCTGGACATATGCGACGGACTTGCCGTCGTTGCACCATCTTGCACAGCTTATGCTTTTCCCGTCCCTGGTAAGCTGTCGGGGCGACGTGCCGTCAGCATTGACAAGAAAAAGATTCCTGCAGCTGCGGTTATCCGCAATGGATGTGTAGCTTACACCGTAGAGAATGGTTTTCCCGTCAGGGGAGAGTTGCGGGTCAGACAGCCTTCCGAAAGCGAGAAGAGCCTCGGGAGTCATTTTCCCGTCTTTGATTTCGATTTGGGATGGCCCGATATAGCCTTCCGATGTTTTGTCACTTGTACAGTTCATTGTCAGTAAAGCGCTGATTGTCAATGCGGCCAGGCCGCCAGATTTTATTGTTCCTTTCATCTGTATAGATTTTTCAACTTATTTTGCTGTAGTCCTTGTGGAAGTATTTGTCTTTTCTGAGCTCCTGAGTCAGCTGGTAGTTCCTCGGCTGGGACAAGTCAGGGTCCTGCTCCAGAACGCGTGCGGCATAGTCCCTTGCCTCAGAAAGGATGCCTCCGTCCTTGGCCAATGATGCGATGGACAGTTCAATCGGCAGTCCGCTCTGCTGAGTCCCTTCCAGGTCTCCCGACCCGCGCATTTTCATATCCTCCTCAGCGAGAACAAACCCGTCCTCCGTTTGGCAGAGCAGGTCGATCCGTTTTTTTGACTCATCACTGAGCTTGTCCGGACGCACGAGGATGCAGTAGGATTCCCCGCCGCCACGGCCGACCCTTCCCCTCAGCTGGTGAAGCTGGCTCAAGCCGAAACGTTCAGGGCTCTCGATCACCATCACCGTGGCATTCGGCACGTCCACACCCACCTCAATCACAGTAGTGGAAACCAATATGTTCGCCCTTCCCGCCACGAAAGCATTCATGTTGAACGACTTGTCTTCATCGCTCTGCTGCCCGTGGACTATCGCTACCTTGTAAGGAGGGAAAGGAAAGGCCTCCACGACCTCCTCGTATCCGCTTTCCAGATTCTTGTAATCCACCTTGTCATTTATGAATATCATAGGATAGACGATGAAAGCCTGCCTTCCTGCCGCTATCTGGTCGCGGATGAACTGGTAAAGGTGAAGCCTTTTCCTTTCCGTAATCTGGATGGTCTGCACCGGCTTCCTTCCTGGAGGCATCTCGTCGATCACGGAGACATCCAGATCACCGTACAGCGTCATTGCCAATGTCCTCGGAATCGGAGTCGCAGTCATCACGAGAATATGCGGAGGAACACCGTCAGTGCATTTGCGCCACAGTTTAGAACGCTGCTCCACACCGAATCTGTGCTGCTCGTCAATTATGGCAAGGCCCAGTCTGCTGAACACCACATTGTCCTCAATCAGCGCGTGAGTGCCGACAATGATGCCTGTTTTCCCCTCAGCGAGGTCCGCGAGAACCTGCCGCCTTTCTGCAGTCCTGGTCGTTCCTGTCAGAATCGAAACATTTACTCCGGTATCCTTCAGATACTTGACAATGTTTGTATAATGCTGTCTTGCAAGCACTTCCGTAGGAGCCATCAGGCAGGTCTGATAACCGTTCCCGTATGCGAGCAGGGCAGAAAGCACCGCCACCATCGTCTTTCCGGAGCCCACATCTCCCTGCAGCAGCCTGTTCATCTGCTTGCCGCTCATCATATCTGAACGTATCTCCTTGATGACGCGCTTCTGCGCCCCCGTGAGGCTGTAAGGCAATCCGTTGTAACAGATATTGAACGCATCCCCGACTTTCGGCATCAGGATGCCTCGCTCGTTCCTGCTCCGTATATATTTCTGTTTCAGCAGAGAAAGCTGGAGATAGAAAAGTTCCTCGAACTTGAGCCTGTACTCGGCCTTCTTCAGTGCATAGACATCCTTCGGGAAATGGATATTGTTCAATGCGAAGGTCAATGATACAAGTCCCTTTTCCTTGATGACATATTCGGGCAATGTCTCAGTGACTTCGTTTACCGCTACATTGAGGGCCTCGGCCATGATCCTGTTCATCACCTTTCCGGTAATTCCTGCATTCTTCAGCTTCTCAGTGGACGGATAGACACCCGTCATTGTCCCGCACTGGCACCCGCTTCCCGGATCGTCGATTTCAGGATGGACCATATTCACCCGCCCGTTGAACAATGTCGGCTTGCCGAAGAAAATGAACGTCCTTCCTGTCTGGAGCTTGGAAATCATGTACTTGATGCCCTTGAAGAACACCATTTCCATCTGTCCGGTATCGTCTGCGACCGTCACGCATAAACGGCTGATTGAACCTGGCTTGGGTGAATCGATGTCCACAGCCTTTCCGCTTTTGTCCAGCAGAGTGCACGAAACCACCTTGCCCATCACCTGAACCGACGCGCTGGTAACCGGCACGCCCGAGATGGGAACAATCACGCTTCTGTCAACGTATTTGTACGGATATACTCTTATGAGTCCGTTGACCGTACCTGCACCCAATTCGGATTCCAGAAGTTGAGCACGTTTCGGCCCGACTCCTTTCAGAAACTGGATTTCAAGTTTGCGGTCTTTCTGCATTGTATATTATTCAATCTGCTGTCTGCCAGGACGTTCCGGTCTGCCCTCATCTACAGTGCGCTCGTGCATCTTTCCTGCTTCGAGACGGTCGTATGCCACTCTGTGCTTGTAGATGTCGATGGCTGCGTAGATGGAAGACATCATGGACATCGGGTCTGCCTCGTCGCGTCCTGCCATTCCGTATGCGGTTCCATGGTCAGGAGACGTACGCACGACAGGAAGTCCTGCAGTGAAGTTCACGCCGTCTTCGAAATCGAGAGCCTTGAACGGAGCAAGTCCCTGGTCATGGTACATTGCCAATGTCGCGTCGAATTTGCTGTAGTTCGCAAGTCCGAAGAAGCCGTCCGGAGAGTAAGGACCGAAAGCCATGATGCCCTCGTCATTGGCAGCTTTCACGGCCGGTGCAATGATTGTCTGCTCCTCGTCTCCGAGCAGTCCGTCGTCGCCACAGTGCGGATTCAGGCCGAGCACGGCAATTTTCGGCTTCGTGACACCGAAGTCACGTTTCAGGGAAGCGTTCATCAGCCTCAACTTGGTGAGAATCTTCTCGGAGGTGATGCTGGACACTACATCCTTAAGAGGAATGTGGCCTGTAACAACTGCGATCTTCAACTGGCTGCTGATCATGAACATAGCCACGTCGCTTACTCCGAATGCCTGCTTGAGGTACTCGGTGTGGCCGGTGAAGCCGAAGCCCGCATTGGTCATCGCCCTCTTGTTTATAGGTCCTGTGACAAGCACGTCGATATCTCCGTTCTTGAGGTCCTCTACAGCCTTGTCGAGAGCTGTGATGGCGCATTTTGCCGATTCAGGAGAAGGCTGGCCCGGCTCCACATAGACATTGTCCGGAAGACAGTTGAGAATGTTGATCTTCTTGGGCTTAGCCTCTGATGCTGAATTGATTACGTATGTGTCGAGCTGCTCCAGATTGTGGATGAGCTTGCGGTAGAAACCGAAAATCTTGGAGGAACCGTATATGACAGGCGTGAAACTGTCCAGAATTCTGGCATCTGCCAATGCCTTGATTATTACTTCATATCCGATTCCGTTACCGTCTCCCTGTGTGATTCCGACGGTCAATTTATTGTTGATCATATTTTTCCTTTAAAGTATATATTCAGTCAAATTTAGCAATATTTTTCTGTTTTAGAACAGTGTACCCTCATTATTTGCGGAAGCCTCATAGCCTTCATCCACCGGCAGCGTCTCATTGCGGGAGACCGCGCCTGCCCCGGCATTCACCGCCAGTTCATCGCATCTCTCGTTCTCGGGATGGCCTGCGTGCCCTTTAAGCCAATGAAATACCACGTGGTGCTGCCTGTAGATGTTCAGAAAACGCTTCCACAGGTCCGGATTCTTGACTTTTGCGAAATCCTTGCGTACCCAGTTGTTCAGCCAGCCCTGGTTTATGGCATTGACCACATAGGAAGAGTCGCTCCAGATTTCGATGTCGGCATTTTTCCATTTTATGGCTTCGAGCCCGGTGATGACCGCGAGAAGTTCCATGCGGTTGTTGGTGGTCCGTATGAATCCGCCGCTCAGTTCCTTGTAGAGAGGCCCGCATTTCAGGACCACGCCGTAGCCTCCGGGGCCTGGATTGCCGCTGGAAGCACCGTCTGTGTACATATATATCTTAGGATACTGTCTGTCCATCTATAGTGTCTTATGTTGTAATGTCAATGTCATCAGAGGGGGCGTAGGACCGCACCCTTGTAATGCAAAGATACTCAGATTATATAATTCTTTCGTCATTTACTTTCAAATTACTTTCAAAATAGATAACTTTGCCTACTAATCCGGTTATAATTACAATGACTTTAATTTTAAACTGTATATGAAAAAAATCCGCTTGTCTTTGTGCGTTAGTGCGTTAGCGCTGTCTTTGGCTCTTTCGTCGTGCGGCTCGAAAACATCAAGAAACATCAATTATCTTCAGGATGCCACGAAAGACACCACGATGACAATGAAAAGCGAACTCGGTATTCTGGTTCAGCCTAAGGATATGATATCCATCGTGGTTTCCAGCAGAAATCCGGAGTTGTCCGCAATGTTCAATCTTACCAATGTGAGCTATCAGGCCGGTGCAGAAACGTCTGCGACAGGTGGTTATCAGCGACTTATGGGATATTCCGTGGATAGTGACGGCAATATCGAGTTCCCGATAGTGGGCAAGATCAATGTCGCAGGACTTACCCGCTGGCAGGTGTCCGAAAAAGTCAGAAACGAACTCATTACACGAAATCTGCTCAAGGATCCGGTAGTGACCGTGGAGTTCCTGAACTTCAAGGTTTCCGTAATCGGCGAGGTGACAAGGCCTGGCACATATTCCATTACAGGTGACAAGATTACGCTTCTGGAGGCATTGAGTCTTGCAGGAGACCTCACCATATACGGCCGCAGAGACAAGGTGTCCGTGGTACGTGAACTTAACGGAAAACGCAACATCTACTTCGTGGACATCCGTTCAGTCGATCTGTTCAATTCTCCAGCCTATTACCTTCAGCAGAATGACGTGGTGATGGTAGAACCTAACAGAGTGCGTGCCGGACAGTCCACTGTCAATGAAAACAATCTCAGGTCCGCTTCCTTCTGGGTATCGATGGGCTCTTTCGGCGTGACCATCGCCAACCTGTTCATCGCAGTATCGAATTCCAAGAAAAAATAAAACTGATATACATAATCAAGATAAATAAAGATTGCTATGCCAATAGACAATAATCTCGATAACAGACCGTCACAGGTCAGAAATGAAGAAGAAAACGATCTTCTCAACCTTGCGGACCTCTGGTCAATGATTTGGGACAACAAGTGGTGGTATGTGCTGTCAGTTGCCATCTGCCTCTGTTTCTCAGTGTTTTACCTGTATCGCACAGCCTCCAGCTATACACGTACTGCGAAGGTGATGATAGACGACACCAATGAGAATTCAGCATTGAGGGACCTCGCGTCGTTTACAGGAGGTGTCAGGTACAGAAGTATGAACGGCTCCAATGTCTATAATGAGATAGAGGCGATTTCGTCTCCTGACATTATGCAGACCGTGGTAAAGCGTCTCGGACTCGAGACCTCATACGTGGAGAAGCAGTTCCTCCGTTCGAGAGAAAAGTTCACGGATTCTCCGATTGCACTCGTGCTTGCAGGAGACAACAACGCTTCCGCTTTCTCTTTCGAGATTGTCAATGAAAAAGACAGCACATTTGTGATCAAGGATTTGGCAGTTGCCGGTGAAACTATCAAGCATACAGAAAAAATCACCGGAAGACTCCGCGACACCATATCTACACCCGTAGGCAAGATCGTCATTGTCCCTACGGAATTCATTGACAAGTGGAAAAAGCCTATGCGTGTCAGCTGGGTAAACTCCGCAAAGTTGGCCAAAGCATACTGCAAGGGCGTTACAGTGGCATTGTCCGGAAAGGAATCCACCGTTATCGTGCTTACGATGAAGGACCGTTTCCCGTCCAGGGCAGATGCTGTGCTCAGGACATTGATAGATGTATATAACGAGCATTGGGTAGAGAACAAGAACCGTTCTGCAAGAAATACTACGGCCTTCATAAATGACCGTCTGATCGTCATCGAGAAGGAATTGGGCAGCGTAGAGGAAAACCTCAAGGATTACAAGTCATCGCACAAAATCACCGACATAAGGTCTCTTTCTGCAGCATATCTTGAGGAGTCCACAGAATACAAGGCCAAGTCCTTCGATGTGAACAACCAGCTTGCTATCGCCAAGTTCATCAAGGAATATCTGGAGAACCCTGCACATTCAGGTGCGCTTATTCCGGCGAACTCAGGATTGACCAGCACGACGGTCGAGGCGCAGATCAAGGAGTACAACAACCTGGTGCTCAACCGTGACAGATTCGCAAATGAAAGCAGTGACAACAACCCTCTGGTATCAGACCTCAACACGTCCATCGCTGCATTGAAGATAGCCATCAACCGCTCGGTTGAAAACCTGATTTCCACACTGCAGCTCCAGGCCGACCAGCTCGAGTCAGAGGAGAACCTGATAATGTCCCGCATTGCCAATACGTCAGGGCAGGAACTGCAGCTTCTTTCCATCGAGCGTCAGCAGAAAATCAAGGAAGAACTCTACATTTACCTCCTGAAGAAGAGAGAGGAGAATGAAATCGCCAGTCTTGTCAATGTCGGCAATACCCGTATGGTCATGGCCCCTAACGGCAATGACCTTCCGGATTCTCCGAGAAAGCAGATGATCCTGCTGGTCGCTCTCGTCCTCGGATGCGGTATTCCTTTCGGAGTCTTCTTCCTCCTCAAGCAGCTGGATACAAGAGTCAAGTGCAAGTCTGACGTGGCTTCACTCAAAGTTCCGTTCCTTGCCGAGATTCCTCAGATAGGCAAAGGCGCAGGACTCATCAACCGTCTCCGCAAAAAGATGTGCGACGAGACCAATACCAGGATCGTGGTCGAGCCATCTAACAGGAACAGCATCAATGAGGCGTTCCGTGTGCTCCGTACCAATATGGACTTCATGACGTCAAACCATAAGGGATGTCACAGGATGATGGTCACTTCATTCAATCCTAATGCCGGCAAGACGTTCGTGATAATGAATATGGCTGCGACTATGGCATTGAAAGGCTCGAAGGTACTGCTTATGGACCTCGACCTCAGGAAGGCTACTCTGGGCAAGGCACTGGACCATAACAAATCCGGGATTTCCGCTTACCTGAACGGTAAAGTGGACAGCATTGTCACTGAAATCCAGCATCTTAGAGATAATCTGGATCTGCTTTCAGTGGGCGCTCTCCCTCCTAATCCGGCAGAACTTCTGGTATCAGACAGGTTCGCAAGGATGATGGAAGACCTTTCCGCAAGGTACGATTACATCTTCATGGACTGCGCGCCTGTGGACATTGTAGCTGACACGACCATTATTGCGAAGTATGCCGACTTTACAGTGTTCATCATCCGTGCCGGTCTGTTCGACAAGAGGTCGCTTCCTGCTGTAGATGAACTGTACGAAAGCGGAGTCTATAACCATACGGCTCTGATTCTCAACGGAGTCGAGACTCAGACCCGTGCTTATGGCAGATATGGCTATGGTTATGGCTACGGTTATGGCTATGGCTACGGCAACGACAGTACCAAATAAAAGTCTCTGACATGTTCGGATTTTTCAATAGCCGCTGCTCCCTGGATGAGTCAGGCTTGCTTAAAGGCTTTGTGGACAATCATTCACACGTTCTATATGGCGTGGATGACGGTGTCAGGACATTGGAAGAATCGCTCAAGATTCTGACCTTGATGGAGGAGGCCGGAGTGCGCAAACTCTGGTGCACTCCTCACATCATGGAGGATGTCCCGAACAAGACGCAGGATCTGAGAGACAGATTCGAACAACTGAAAGAGGCATGGAAGGGAAGTGTGGAGCTTGAGCTCGCTTCGGAAAACATGATTGACAATCTTTTCGTCGAGCGTCTGGCAAAGAAGGACTTACTGCTGCATGGCGAGAACAAATTGCTTGTGGAGACGTCCACCTGGGCGGCTCCGCTTGACTTCTGGAATATCATTGACAATATATTCGATGCTGGATATATTCCGATTATCGCCCATCCTGAAAGGTATGGCTATATGAAGATGGAAGATTATTCGCGTCTCATGGAAAAAGGAGCGCTTCTCCAGATGAACCTCGCATCGATAATCGGTGTCTATGGCGAGACAGTGGCAAAAAGGGCGCAGAACATGCTTTCCAAGGGAATGTATTCAATGACAGGAACGGATTGTCACAGATTTCGTGCGCTCGAAGGCCAGGTAGCCTGTAAGATACTCTCCAAGAGCACTGTTTCGATGCTTTCGAAAATAATGACCTTATAGATTGGGAATTGACATTACAAGAAAAGATGTGACGTGGAGTTATGTCGCCAAACTGTTCCAGATAGGTTCCGGACTGGTGACATTGCCTCTCATATTGCATCTTCTCACTTCCGAAGAAGTCGGTATGAACTACCTGATGCTGACGGTTAGTTCTATTGTGGGCCTGATGGATTTCGGTTTCTCGCCTCAGTTCGGAAGAAATTTTACCTACGTGAACAGCGGGGCCAAGACACTTTGTCGGGAAGGAGTCAGTAACGAAAGCTCCTCTGATGTGGATTGGCATCTGATGTCCGTGCTGATCAGCACAGCCCGATATGTATATAGGAGGCTTTCAGTACTTGCGCTGATGGTGATGCTGACATTCGGAACGGCCTATATCTGGTATCTTACAGAAGGCTTTACCAATGTGGCCAACTCCCTGCCTATCTGGATATTGTACTCGTTCTCCACGTACTTCAACATCTATTTCTCCTATTATTCCAGCCTTCTGACCGGAAGCGGGATGATACGCGAGTCCTCCCAGGCGGCAATCCTTTCCAAATCCGTCTATCTGGTGCTCTGCACTATTTTCCTGCTGTCGGGGTGGGGCCTGTTTGCGGTAGTCGCAGCGAACTTCATTGCCCCGTTCGCTTTCCGCTACTTCGCATATAAGAAGTATTTCACACCGGAGTTGAAAGCGAAACTTGATGCCGGCCCCGTCACCAGAAAGGAAATCCGCGAAACATTCAGCGTGATCTGGTACAATGCCAAGAAACTCGGTATCAATTTCGTAGGCGCCTATGCCGTGAACAAGATGGGCATGTTCATCATCGGCTTTTTCCTGCCGCTTGCCACAATCGGTTCGTACGGTCTTCTTACTCAGCTCACTACAATTGTCACCGGCATTGCCAACACCCTCTTCGTCACATATTTGCCGAAAGTCTCAAACCTGCGGGTATCAGGGGACAGGGCCGCGTTGAAAAAGACGATTTCCTATACCATGGTCACCGGACAGATCATCCTGCTTGCAGGTGCATTGGGCATCATCTTCGTCGCTCCGCCGCTGCTTTCGCTCATAAAGTCGAGCACCCATCTGCCTTCCCTGACCATCTGTGTCCTGTATATCCTGATCATGTCACTGGAACTGAACCATTCCGAATGTGCGTCGGTAATTTCCACCGACAACAGAGTTCCATATGTCGTCCCTAGTCTGGTATCAGGCGGAGTAATCGTGGCCATGACATTTGTAGTGCTTAGATTCACCACGCTCGGACTGTTGGGAGTCGTACTCGTGCAGGGAGTCGTGCAGGCAGCGTACAACAACTGGAGATGGCCGCTGTGGGTTTTCCGCGAACTGGACATGTCAGTAGGGGAGTTCTACCGCACAGGAATCATATCACTTTATCAATCAGTTTCTTCGTTATGGAAATCAATGCTGAAGCGTGCCTGAATCAGAAAAATAACCTGAACCGTCTGGCGGAGTCGGGAGTGAAACTGATAAAAGGTGGTGTCAATGTCACGGCACCCCGTTTTTCCATAGTTGTTCCGACGTACAAGCGTCTGGAAACGCTGAAGGACACCGTGGCCTCTGCATTGGCCCAGAAAACTGAGGTTCCGTTCGACGTGATAGTGGTCGAGGACAATCCTGAGCCTGATTCTCCGATATGCAGGTATCTTACGGCGTTGGATGACGACAGGCTTTCGTACTACAGGAATGAGAAGAATCTCGGTCTCGTGGACAATTTCAACAGGGCCGTGTCCCTATCTGATGCGCCTTATGCCGTGCTTGTCCATGACGACGACTATCTGCTCCCGGACTATATAGAAAGCATTGACAAGGTTATAGCATTGAAGAACGAGGCTGACATCATCTGTCCGGCTCCTGTCAAATGGCTGGAGTACAAGGGCGAACCGGCACCTGTCGTTCAAGAGGAGCAGAAACAGTATCCTTTATGGAAGCCGTTGTCAGACTGGGAACCGTTCTGCAGGCTGTTTGCGCCTACCGGTGTCACATTCCGTAAAGAGGCTTTCATGCGCTCCGGCGGCTTCGATTCGATGTCAGGACCGTCCACTGACCTCTATTATATAGTAAGGGTAGGGAAGTCCCTTAACTATTACCGCTATGAAAAGCCGCTTTTCGTCTATCGCTGGTCAGAGAATGAGTCAATGAAATTCTCCACAAGGGCAGATTTCATCAATGCCGGTTATCCTCTGCGGAAATATATCCTGTCCGAGAACAAAGTGTGTCAGGCCATAGCCGGACCGCTTCTCAAACGGTATTGTGACAAGACATTGACCGCAATCCGCCGCGATTTCCCGAACGAAAAATACGACGGAACCGGTCTTCCTCTTCCGAAAAACCGGTTCGACGCATGGTATTGCAGAAAATTTACTGATGCAGTAGCCGGACTGCTGCTGCTCAGACGCTGGTTCTACGTCAAGATCTGACCTTGTTGTACTTTTCCAGGGCGGCACGCAGCACTATCAGGGCCCTCTTCAAGTCCTTCTTGTTCAGCACATAAGCCATCCTGACCTCATTCCGTCCGAGACCCGGTGTAGCATAGAAGCCGGCCGCAGGAGCCATCATTACGGTCTCCCCGACATATTCCGGCTCTTTTACTTCAGGTCCCGGCAATGGACTGTCGAAATGGATGCCTGTTTCTTCTTCCGGGGTTTCTTCCGCATTTTCTCTCCAACAGAAGTCCGTCAGGCACCATTGGCAGAAATCTTCAGCGTCTTCCACAGGGAGTTTTGCCACAGTATAGAAAGCGCCCTGAGGAACAGGAGAATATACGCCAGGAATCTCATTGAGCCCCTTGATGAAGAAATCCCTTCTGGAGCGGTATTCGTCGAAGCACTCCTTGGAATAGAGTTCAGTGCCTTCAATCGACGCCTCTGCCACTATCTGACCGAGAAGCGGCGGGCTGAGTCTCGCCTGACAGAATTTGAGGACGGCTGTTCTCACTTCTTCATTCCGCGTCACCACCATACCGATTCGGATACCGCATTCGGAATAGCGTTTGGACACCGAATCCACGACTATCACATTGTCCTCAATCCCGAACAATGTCAATGCTGATATGTACGGCTCGTCGGTATATACGAACTCCCTGTAAACCTCGTCGGCAATCAGGAACAAGTCGTGTTCCCGTACCAGTTCCCTCAGCTGGAACAGTTCTTCCGGAGAGTAGAGGTAACCGGTAGGGTTGTTCGGATTACAGATGAGGATAGCCTTGGTCTTGTCAGTGATGGCGTTCTTGAAATCTTCGGCGGATGGCAGCGCGAACCCGTTTTCTATCCTGGACGTGACTGCTTTTACCGTGAGTCCGGCAGCCTTGGCGAAACTCAGATAGTTCGCATAGCCAGGTTCAGTGATAATCACTTCGTCGCCCGGGTCGAATACGGAGAGAAACGTCGCAAGCAACGCCTCAGAGCCGCCTGCTGTGACAATGATTTCGTCAGAGGACAGGTCAATGCCGAATTTCCGGTAGTAGTTCCGGAATTCTTCACGCAGGGAAGATGTGCCCTGACTTGGGCTGTACTCCAGCGTTTTCCTGTCAATGTTCTTGAGTGCGGTCAATGCCTTTTCCGGTGTCGGAAGATCCGGCTGGCCGATATTCAGATGATAGACTTTAAGTCCGCGTTTCTTGGCATCTTCCGCGAACGGAGCCAGTTTGCGTATTGGTGAAGCAGGCAGTGCCGCTCCTCGTTTAGATATCTTAGGCATCTTTTTGTGGTTAATGTGTGGCTAATTTAACGTTTTACCACATCATTTCCAATAGTGTCTCAGATTTCTTTCAGTGCAGCCGTCAGCCTGTCATTGTCCTCACTGCTACGTACTGCAATGCGCACATACTGAAGCCCCTCCATGCTCTTTTTCAGGCTGCAGTCCTTGATGAGGAATCCGTTTTCCAGAAGCATGCTTGACAGAGAAGAAGATGTGAACGGATTCTTTACTTCGCACATGATGAACGGAGCCTCAGACGGAACCGGCCGCAGATATGGAACAGTGCACAATTCATTGAAGAATCTCTGCCTTTCCTCCCTGACCTTGCTGCAGGACACATTGTAGGCCTTTTCGTATTTCCCGTGGATCTGCAGGTAGAATTCGGCGATGGAGTTTATGTTCCAGATACTCGCATCCGCCTTCACCCTGGCTATCAGTTCCTTGTCGGACGATGCCAGAATCCCTATACGCAGACCCGGCACCCCGCATGAAGAAGAGATGTCCTTCATCACATACAGTCCGGAGTATGAGTCCAGCATATCATTGTTCATCAGGCAGTTGCCTGAATCGGCGAAGTCCGCGAAACTTTCATCGACGAGAAGTTTCACCTTCATTGACCTGCACCACTCTATAAGCTTGTGGAGCTCGTCGCAGGACAGGCGTCGGCCGGTAGGGTTGTCCGGCGATATGAGCATCAGCATTGACAATGACTTGTCCGCGAAGAATCCGATGAGCTCCTCTGCTGAATAGGTAAAATCTTCATTGTCAATGTGATAAGAGACTATCTGACCGGAGTCGAGACGGGCAGGATATTCGTCGAATGTGGGATAAACCATGCCGACGCGTCCGCCGCAGTGCTCTTTCATCATTATCCTTATCAGTTCGCCGGTCCCGTTTCCGACTACCGTGTATTCCGGCCTTGTTCCGGTGAGTTTGCCTGCAAGAAGCGCATTGACAGCCATTCCTGACGGGCTGCTTACAAGAAGCGTGTCGAAATTCGCCTTCAACTCCTCTTTCATCTGCCTTGTCGGGAAGTATGGATTGGAGAAGTGGCTGAAGTCCAGCAGGTCAGGGAATCTCCAGTATCCGCCGTGTCTTCCGAGATAGCCGGCATATTTCCTGTCATCGTGCGCGAAGAGCGTGGACGCAATGTCGAGATCCTGTACGTCATCTATTTCGTACCATTTCAATTCATTGACAGGCAGGGCTTTAAGCGGGGAGTTGTGCAACAGTGTCAGAACCCTCAGCACCTGCTCATAGTATTCATTGTTGCCCATCACCTTGCAGTACGCGTCCAGAAACGGCACATACTTGTCCCTGCAGAACTCCTTGCTGAATTTGTAGATGTTCACCGTCTTCCAGTACGCGTCGATGTCCTCATAGCGGAATGCCTGCTTCGGGATGAAATTCACGATGTTCCTGTCCTCGTCTATGCTGACCATGGTCCCGTCCATCCAGCTTTCGTATTTTGCGACCAGCGCCAGGTCCTTGTCCGGATGGTTTATGAGCAGGTCAATGATTTTCTTGTCGAATATCAGGTCGGATTCCAGCAGAATCGTGTCCTCAGCGCAAAGTGCATCTTTTGCAAGCGCCAATGAATAGATGTTGTTCGTCTTGTCGTAGATGGGATTGTCGATATACTCGATTTTCACGAGGCCGTCAAACCTCCTTCCGATATGCTCTCTCAGTTTGTCCCCTCTATATCCGGTGACAATGATGATCTTGGTCAGGCTGTAGCCTGAAAGTATGCTGATGTAGCGGTCAATGAGTCTTTCCCCGTTCACCTCTACCATGCACTTAGTATTGTCTTTGGTCAATTCGCCAAGGCGTTTTCCCATCCCGGCAGCCAGAATTATCGCTTGCATTGCGTAAAAATATATGAGTTCCTTATTGCAAAAATAGCCAAAAATGCCGAATACAAGAAAAATAGTCTTAACTTTGGAGGTTACGTAATGAACATTGGATAATAGATGGACGACAAGTATAGGGCGGCATTGCTCCGCACGATGAAAGACTTTATTGAATTCTGTGACAAGACAGGCCTGGAATGGTATCTGGCATTCGGTTCGGCGATAGGGGCTGAGCGGCATAACGGGATGATTCCCTGGGATGACGATATGGATGTCTATATGCCGAGAAAGGATTATGAGAGATTTCTGTCAATGGCCGGAAAGGTCAATGGACTCGTACCCGGGCTGGAAGGCCGATATGACATATTCAGCACGAGGACAGGGACGGAAGGCTATCCGGTGGCCATCGCCAAGTTTACTGACATGAATTCATCCATCTGGGAGCAGGAACGTTATCCGTTTGTGTTCGGTATGTTCATAGATGTCTTTCCCCTGGACAATGTCGGGGACGATCCGGAGACTAACCGTAACCTGAAAGCAATGTACAATTCCGCCTTCAAGAACTACAGGCGGTCTCTGAGGCACTACAGATTTACGGATTTCCTATACACACTGTTCCAGTTCAGATTCGGAAAATTGGCCGGAATGTTCAAGGATGTCCTGTGGATGAAGCCCCGTAAGGAACTGTATCTTAATAAGTTCAATGACATTGACAAGGCTATGGCCGCGTCCTCCGGCGATACGCTCATCGTACTTCCCGCATATTCGTCCGTGGAGAAGGTGACGTATCCGAAAGAATGGTTCGACGGGTACAGGACAGCGAGATTCGAAGATTTCGAGGTTCGTGTTCCTGCAGATGACGATGCCGTGCTCAGAAGAAATTATGGTGACTATATGCAGCTCCCGCCGAAATACGAGCGTATCTCCACACACGGAAAATTTTTCGTGAATCTTTCGGAAAGGATGACAGTCAGGAAGATACGTACAGAAATGCGTAGCGGAAAGCATGACAAATATGCCGGAAGATGAAAGTCCTCTGGTTTACAAATACCCCTCCGGCGGCAGTAAACGGAGGCGGAAAATATAACGGAGGCGGCTGGGTGGACGCTCTGAGCCGCTCCATGCCTTCGTCTGTAAATCTTGCGATATCGTACATTACCACTGAAAAGAAGCCGGAAAGCGTGTCTGACGGCATTTCCTGGTATCCCGTCTATAACAAATATGATACAGGCAGGGGTGACCGTCTGATGAAAATGCTTGGCTTTTCCATGATGGAAAGGCATTGGGTGCTTTCATCAATGCTCCGCGTCATAGATGAATTCAAGCCTGACGTGATAGAGGTTTTCGGCTCTGAAAGAATATATGGACTCATCGCACAGCATACCGGTATCCCTGTTGTGCTTCATATTCAGGGTATTCTGGGCGAGTGCTGGAAGCGTTTCTTGCCACCCGGAATGTCCATGCTGAAGTTCCTCTCTTCCGGTCATACGGTCTCGGGTATGTTCGCGAAAATGTATTATGCGCGTTCTTTCAAGGCACGTTGCGGCCAGGAACGTAAGATATTGTCCAGTATCACGTATTTCATAGGCAGGACAGACTGGGACAAGCACTGTATAGGGGAACTGCCGCAATGCCCGGTATATTTCCACCTTGAAGAGATGCTTCGCGAGCCGTTTTATGACAATGCCGGGAAATGGAAAGGACTTGACAATGAAAACATTACATTGATGACCACCATTTCGGAGGCGCCGTTCAAGGGTATGGACGTGGTGCTGAGGACTGCTTCGGTGCTGAAAAACGAATATGGACTGAAGTTCCGCTGGCTTGTCTATGGCAATGTGGATGTTCCTTTCTATGAGGCGTTTACCGGAGTGGATGCCGAGTCCGTAGGAGTGGTCCCGTGCGGGGTTGCGGATGCCATGACGCTTTCATCTGCATTGACAGGAACATCGGTCTATGTGCATACCTCCTACATTGAAAACAGTCCCAACAGCCTGTGTGAAGCGCAGATTGTGGGTGTTCCTTCCGTGGCATCTGAGGTCGGCGGCATCCCGAGCATCGTCTCAGAAGGCGAGACCGGTCTTATGGTCCCGTCAGGAGATGCGGCACGGTATGCTGAAGCGATATGCAAACTGTTGACGGACAAGACATTGGCAGAGAGTATCAGCGTAAATTCGGTGAAGGCGGCACTTGTTCGTCACGACAGGCGGAAGATAGTTTCGGGCCTCGTTTCCATATACGGACAGCTGGCGGGAGAATAGGTTTGTTTTAATATTTTGGCCGTTTTTTGTTTGCATTTGGTGGCATTATATTGATTTCTTGACATAAAGTGTTAAATTAGCCGCAAATAAAACTAACACTTATAATATTTACAATAGATGAAAAAGTTCGTATTTACAGCATTGTCAGCAGCGCTTATGCTGATAGGCTCAAACGCATTCGCACAGTTAAGTGTCAATGCCGGTTTTACCAATTCCGCTTTGAAAGAAAAGGCTACTGTAGCTAAAGAAGACATTAAGGAGACAACTAAGGCAAACGGTTTCTATTTCGGTGGAGACTACAACATCAAGCTCGGCAAGGGCTTCGGCATTGCTCCGGGTGTCGAGTGGATTTACGTTATGGACAATAAAGTGAAGAGTTTCGACGCTCTGGTGACCACTGTAAAAGGTGAGACGAAGTTCAAGGAGCACTATATCAATGTTCCTGTTGACGTGAACTGGGGCATTAACTTGAAAATTCTCAGGGTTTACGTGTTTGCAGGTCCTACTTTCTCGTTCAATGTGTCTTCAAAGACCAAGGCTACCGGTGAGGCGCTTGGCAAAGAAGTCACAAAAGAGTATGACACCAAGGACGTGTTCGGCGAATACAAGAACTTCGACATTATGCTCGGAGGCGGTGTAGGTGTGGATCTCTTCAACAAGATCAGAGTCAAATGCGGTTACGACTGGGGTCTGATGAACCGTGGAAACAGCGATCTTGAACTCCACAGACAGCAGCTCAGAGTCGGCGTGGGCTTCATTTTCTAATTTCAGGCCGGTTTTGAAATATTGCCGGTTCTGCTACGGCGGACCGCGAATTTATAACAGGGACTTGAGGTGCAATACCTTGAGTCCTTTGTTTTGTCGTAATTATTTCCTATTTTTGTACGATTTGTGTAAAAACGTATAAAATGGCATTAGTTGACATTATCAAGAAAGTGTTCGGTTCCAAGTCCGAACGCGATATGAAGCAGGTGAAGCCTATCCTCGAGAAGGTTTTGGCTGCGTATAAAGACATTGACAAACTTTCAAATGACGAGCTCAGAGCGAGAACTGAGGAACTGAAGAAGAAGATCAGGGAGCGCGAGGAGCCGTTTGAAAAGCGTATTGCCGAAATCAAGGAGCATCTGGAGAGTGACATCCCGGTAAGCGAGAAAGAGAAACTTGCTACCGAGTCCGACAAGCTCGTGAAGGAGGAAGATGAGGAGATCGAGAAAGTGCTGAATGAGATTCTTCCAGAGGCATTCGCGATTATGAAGTCCACTGCCCGCAGGTTCGCGCAGAATCCTGTCGTGGAGGTTACTGCAAATGATTTCGACCGTAATCTCAGCACGTCCAGGGATTTCGTAAAGATCGAGGGTGACAAGGCGTTGTGGCAGAACCACTGGATCGCCGGAGGAAATGAGGTCACCTGGGATATGGTGCACTATGATGTGCAGATCATCGGCGGTATCGTCCTGCATCAGGGCAAGATTGCCGAGATGGCTACAGGTGAGGGCAAGACTCTCGTTGCTACGCTCCCTGTGTTCCTGAATGCGCTTGCAGGCAAGGGTGTGCACATGGTTACTGTCAATGACTATCTTTCCAAACGAGACTCCGAATGGATGGGGCCGCTCTATATGTTCCACGGACTGTCTGTGGACTGCATTGACAAGCACGAACCGAACAGCGACGCTCGCAGGAAGGCTTACGAATGCGACGTGACTTTCGGTACGAACAATGAGTTCGGTTTCGACTATCTGCGTGACAATATGTCGATGGCAATGAAGGACCTCGTGCAGCGCAAGCATCATTTTGCGATTGTCGATGAGGTCGATTCAGTATTGATCGACGATGCGAGAACTCCGCTCATCATTTCAGGTCCTATGGCCAAGTCCCAGGACGATGAACAGTACAAGATATTCAGACCATATGTCGAGAAGTTGTACAGCAGCCAGCGCGCTCTCGTCACCAAGACATTGAACGATGCGAAGAAAGCTATTGCTGAAGGCAAGGAGGACGAGGGAGCAAAACTCCTGTTCCGCTGCCACAAGGGACTTCCTAAGTATCAGCCTCTCATCAAGTTCCTCAGCGAACCGGGAATGAAGCAGCTGATGCAGAAGGCGGAGAATTTCTATATTCAGGACAATGAAAGGCAGATGCCTGAGGTTACTGACCCGCTCTTCTTCGTCATCAACGAGCAGCAGCATACTGTCGATATGACTGACAAGGGTCATGATATGCTCGCTGCGGAGGTTTCCGAGCCTAATTTCTTCGTGTTGCCGGATGTCGGTTCAATGGTGGCCGATATAGAGAAGAGCGATGCTGCTCCTGCGGAAAAGCAGGCCAAGAAGGACTCTCTCATGGAAGATTACGCGCTGAAGAGCGAGCGTGTCCATACTGTCATCCAGCTTCTGAAGGCTTATGCGATGTTCGAGAAGAATGTCGATTACATTATCTCGGATGACGGCAAAGTGAAGATTGTCGATGAGCAGACGGGCCGTATCATGGAGGGCAGAAGATGGAGCGACGGTCTCCACCAGGCAGTCGAAGCCAAGGAAAATGTGGAGGTTGAGGCAGCTACCCAGACATTTGCGACAATCACTCTCCAGAACTATTTCAGAATGTACCATAAGCTTGCCGGTATGACCGGTACGGCTGAGACGGAAGCAGGTGAGTTCTGGTCCATCTACAAACTGGATGTGGTGGTGATTCCTACCAACAGGCCGGTTATAAGGAAGGACGAAGAGGATAAGATATTCAAGACCAAGAAGGCGAAATATGCAGCTGTAATCAATAAGATTGAAGAGCTGAGAAAGGCCGGACGTCCAGTTTTGGTCGGTACTACGGATGTGGATACTTCAGAACTCCTGAGCCGTATGCTCAAGATGCGCGGAATTCCTCACAATGTCTTGAACGCCAAGCAGTTTGCTCGTGAGGCGGAGATTGTCGCGCAGGCTGGTCAGTCAAGTACCGTAACGGTTGCGACCAACATGGCCGGTCGAGGAACCGATATCAAGCTTTCGCCTGAGGTGAAGGCAGCAGGCGGTCTCGCCATCATCGGTACAGAACGTCATGACAGCCGTCGTGTGGACCGTCAGCTGAGAGGTCGTGCCGGACGTCAGGGTGACCCGGGTTCATCTATTTTCTATGTATCTTTCGAGGACAAGCTTATGCGTCTTTTCGGCTCCGACAAGATTGCCGCTACTGTGGACAAGCTCGGAATGACCGATGAGGATGCTCTTGAGAGCAGAATGTTGTCCAACAGTATCGAGAAGGCCCAGCGTAAGGTCGAGGAAAACAACTTCGGTATCCGTAAGAGACTCCTCGAGTATGATGACGTCATGAATTATCAGCGTGAGGCTATCTACTCGAGAAGACGTAATGCCCTTTCCGGTGAGAGAATCGAAATCGACGTCCTCAATATGATGATTGATTCCGCTGAGGTTCTTGTGGAGAATTGCGCGGGAATGAGTTATGAGGATTTCTCCAAGCATCTGATGGCCAAATTCTCCATTGACCCTGGCTTTGATGAGGCTTTCTGGTCTGATGCGAAGAAAGACGACATCAAGAAGTCATTGACCGAACACATGAGAGATGTGTATGCGAGAAGAATGGATGCCATTGTCGAGAAGGTATATCCTTTCGTGAAGGAGATTTATGAGAAACAGGGAGACAAGTGGCAGAATGTGGCAGTTCCTATCACGGACGGCCGCAAGGTGCTTCAGCTGGTCATTGACCTGAAGAAGGCATACGAGACTACCGGCAGGGAGTTGTCGAAGAATCTGAGCAAGACCATCATCCTTTACCAGATCGATGACCATTGGAAACAGCAGCTCAGGGATCTGGATGACCTGCGCCAGTCCGTGCAGAATGCTGCCTATGAGCAGAAGGATCCTCTTGTAATCTATAAGATAGAGAGTTACAACTTGTTTGCTGCAATGCTCGAGGCATTGGACCAGGATGTGCTTTCGTTCCTGTTCAGGGCTTCCATCTTCTTGAGGGAGCCGAGTCAGGCCCAGCAGGCTACAGAGTCTTCTACCAAGAAGGAAATGTCCAGGATGCAGACTCAGCATGGGGATTTGACCACCAATGGCGGTCAGCCTAAGACCAAGATGCCAGTACACGTGGAGAAGAAGATCGGTAGAAACGATCCTTGTCCTTGCGGCTCAGGTCTGAAATACAAGAATTGTCACGGTAAAGGTTTGGTATAGTAATCGTTGGATTCCATATGGTAAAACAGCAAGCTCCGGTGGTCAATGTGAACGAGGTCAGCAGAATCTCGGCCGGAACAGTTATAAAGGGTGAGATCAATTCACCGAATGACCTCAGGATTGACGGACGGTTTGAAGGCCGTATTGTCTCAGCAGGCCGCGTTGTGGTAGGCGAAAAGGCTGAAATTGAGGGAGATATCGTTTGTGAGAATCTCGATTTCTGGGGTAAGCTCACCGGTAATATTTTCGTGAGGGATACATTGACATTGAAGGATTCCTGCGAGGTCAAGGGCGAGTTGCATATCCAGCGTCTCGTGGTCGAGCTGGGCGCGAAGTTCGATGGCGTCTGCAAGATGCTGACCAAAGAGGAAGCTGCATCGCAGGAGAAAGTCGCAGAAACTGAATAGTCATTGACAATGAAAAGCGTTTTCCGCATATTGCTTGTTCTGGTGACACTGGCTTTTACGGCCTGTGGCATCAGTCCGTTGTCTTGCTGCGGGGAAGGCTTGTCTTCTGAGGAAATATCAGTTTGTCAGATAGTTACGTCGGATTGTGAAACTGTTTCGGTTCTGAAATCGACGGATGAGGACAGGCATTTTTATGAGGACCTGACCACGATGTGCCTTTCGCAGGCGGAAAATGTGGTTTCTTCTCCGAGGGTGCCTTCTTTGGTCTGCCGTGAAAGACCTGGTGGAGCCCGTACATTGGCAGAGAGACTGTCCAGAGTTATATGTGTGCGTGGCGGTAAATTTATGCCGCTGAGTGCACTCTCCACTTATTTACGTTCGGCGGGTTTGTTTCCGACAGGTAAGTATTCTTTTTCACATTTCTTTATAGGTTTGAGGAAATACCGTTCTTAGATATCGTTCCCGGGCTCTTGTGTATCGGCAGTTGCCGAGCGGAGCATATTGTGAATGGTTTTTGAATTTGTTGATTTCCAATAATTTATAAAAAATGAATAAAGAATTTGTACGCGTGCGTTCGACACGTGATATCCTCATATCTTCAGTTATGACTGTTTTGGGCATTGTCCTGATTGCAATCCCTTCTTCTGTATCCGTAAACATTTTCGGTACTGTCCTGGCTGTTCCGGGCGTCCTGATGCTTCTGTTCCTCAAGACCGGCTACAAGGATGTGAATACCGGACTTGTATATAAACGTAAAATCAAGTACTATTCGGCAACTGCCAAGAATGACATACTTTCCTCATTGAACGGAAAAGTGTCTTCGTATGACTGGGCAGAGACTCCGGGCGGCAGCGCGGTTATGGTAGATGTTTATGTGGGAAGCAAGTCGGATAATGTATATGTGCGTGTGTCTGAGTTCGTTCCTTACAATTACGAGCCATGCAGCGACTGGTTCGAGTTCAGCAAAGAGGCAGCATCGGCATTGACACGCTAATCGGTTTTTGTTGCTATATGAAGGCGGGGGAGAGCTTCCTCCGACGTTTTTTTTACTATCTTTGCGCCCCGGTTGGTTTTTGGTGGTTATACTTCGAAGCTGTATGGAAGCTTCTTATCGGCATATCAGATACAATGCATAAAATCAGAGAAATACTTAAAATCGGAATTCCGATAATGTTGGGGCAGGCCTGTGTCATAATTTTGGCATTCGCGGACAATATAATGATAGGCTGGCACAGCGTGGAAGAACTTGCGGCATCGTCTTTCGTGAACAATGTCATGAATCTCTTCATCCTTGCAGAACTTGGTTTCGCTTCCGGCATGACCCCGATTGTCGGTTCGTTCCACGGAACCGGAAATGTCAAGGGCGTGGGTACAACTGTAAAGAACGGATTGGCCCTGAACGGAATTGTAGGACTGGTGGGTGTTGTCGCATTGACAGTGTTTTACTTTTTTCTCGACTGCTTCGGGCAGGAACCGGAATTGCTCCCGATGATACGTCCGTATTATGTGGTCGTAGGCGTTTCTACGGTATTTGCTTTAGGGTTCAATGTCCTGAAGCAGTTCACTGACGGTATCTGCAGGCCTGTCGTGTCCATGCTTTTCCTGATGTTCGGCAACGTGATGAACATCTTCGGCAACTGGATTCTGATTTACGGCAAGATGGGCCTTCCTGAAATGGGCTTGCTCGGAGCCGGTATAAGTACTCTCCTGTCCCGTGCTCTCATTCTGGTTCTCTTTGCGCTATATATCTGGAAGTCAAAGGATTTCAAGGAATATGTGTCGGCGTTCCGTGCATCGCTCCTGTCCAGGGTGAAGATGAAGCATCTTTTCGGCATCGGCTATCCGGTGGCTGTCCAGATGGCATTGGAGACCTCGACTTTTTCGTTCGCGGCGATTATGGCGGGCTGGCTTGGAGTTATGGAACTCGCTGCACATCAAGTGGTCATCACCATATCTCAACTCTTTTTCCTGATGCTCCAGGGGCTGTCGTTTGCTATCTCCATACTTGTTTCCGGAGCGTTCGGCAAGCGGGATTTTGCCGGTATCAAGGAGTATGTGAGGAAAGGTTATATGATGATCATTTCCATTTCTGTGGTACTTTCGGTACTGCTCTATGTGTTCCGTTTCCCTGCGGCCGGTGTGTTCACGGATTCTCCAGAGGTGTCGGGGCTCGCCGTTTCTCTTTTCTTCATATTGTTTGCCTATCAGTCCGGCGACGGTCTCCAGATCTGTTTTGCCAATGTTCTGCGAGGCCTTCAGGATGTGAAGCCGATTATGTATGCTGCTTTTGTAAGCTATTACCTGATCGCTATTCCGGCAGCGTACCTTCTGGCGTTCAAGGCCGGTTTTGGCCTGCAGGGTATATGGCTCGGTTTTCCTATCGGCTTGACCTTGGCAGGGGTGTTCTTCTACTCCAAATACCGGAGCGATATGCGTAAATTACAGGCCCAGGGCATGAAAAATTAAGGATTGTAAGCGATTTTGCGATATTTGTTACAGTTCGTAAGCGGGATTCGTGGTATAAACATTTTAATAAAAATTCACCCTATCTACAAACGTTTTAATAGATTGTTTTTTAAAATGCAAATATTTTTTCAAAATTTTAGTTACGTTTTAAATTATTGAAAGTCAATGCTATATATTTTAGCGTGTAAAATATTCTAAAAAATTGTTATAAATTATTTGCAGTGAAACAATAAAGTCGTAACTTTGCAATCGAGTTGATGATGAGGTTCTCTCACAGACAACTCGTTGGTTATTAGTTTTAGTGTTATTAATTATGTGGTTAGTGTGAGTTTTTGCGCGTGAGGCGTCATTACTCAACGATTTAAAAAGGTCCTTATCGAAAGTAAGGCCTTTTTTTATTTTTATACGACCTCTCTTACTATTCCTCCATCAGATGCTCCCTCTTTTCGTTGCGCCATCCGGCTTCGTTGCGGTAGTGGGTGAAGTAGATGACCAGATCAGCTTCGTTGCGATAGTTCACGAAATAAATCTTCTTCTTGGCTTCGGTGCGGTATTCCACGAAGTACCAGAGGCCTCTGTTTCCGTCTGCCTCGTTCCGGTAGTCGCATTTATAGACGACAAGGTCAGCTTCGTTCCGGTAATTGGTGACATACACTTTCACGTCGGCTTCAGTGCGGTATTCGCATGTGAATACGGTCTGACCTTTGGCACTGAAAAGTGCGCTCAGGCATAGAATGGCAGTGATGATCAACTTTCTCATGGCTCTTGACTTTTATGTTCGGTTATTTCAATACTTGATGCTTGTCCAATTTGATATTTGTCCAACAATTGCTTCTTGGGGCTTGTCAGGCATGGCTTTCTGGACTGTCAGTACAAATGTAACTTTTTCGGATGATATTTGAAAGTGTTCGTCTGTCTCTGGTTTTGTCAATGGGCAGGCAGTCAGCAGCGACTGTTGTGGCCGAACTGCGGCAAGAGCCCGCTCTGCTCAGGGTGCTTCGCAAGCGGAATTCCTCAGGGAAGGCATCTTCAGATGCCGGGCCGGAGTTGGCGGGCAGGGCAGCCGAGCGGCGATGGAAAGCCCGTAGGCCCTGATGTGCCCCCTTGAAAAGGGGGTTAGGGGGATTGAGATAAGCGGGCTATGCCGCTGTCCGGCTTACCCATCACGGTGATGACCGCCCTGTACACCTCACGAAAACAAGGTAAGTTACAGCGCGCCTGTGCCTGCTGAGGTCCCGAGATTCACGTGTGCAGATCAGGCCTTCTTGCCCCCGTCATCCCTGATTGACATTGTCACGTGAGCAGATTGTGGGGTTTTGCCCCCGTCGTTCTTCTCATTGAACTTCACGTGTACAGAGCAGGCCTTTTTGCCCCCGTCGCGGACGTTGAATAAACAATTAAGGCCGGCCATCGATTTTGATGGTCGGCCTTTTTTGCATTGGCATTGACAGAAATCATTATTCTGTTGCAACCTGAACTTTAGGATTGTTTGCAAACAACTTCTTGACGTGTTCGAACTCTTTACCCGGATCGGTGATTACCTTCTCGAGGGCGGTGTTTCCGTCAACGATGAGATACTCGCTGTATTCGTCATAGAAGTCGTTCTTGATATTCAGAGTCTTCATCTTGCTCATGTTCTCAAGTTCGAGTGAAACGATGTTCTCATTTGTGCTTAGATTGACTTCTGTAAGCGGGTTGTTGGACGCCCTGAACTCTCTCAGCGGAACATTTGCTGACAGATCAATGCTTGTAAGCTGATTGTCGAACACAAACAGCCACATGAGTAATGGCAGATTCGATACGTCAATGCTGGTGAGCTGGTTGTCATAAACGTTCAGTCGCATGAGCATGGCGAGATTTGTCATCTTTATGGATGTGAGCTTGTTGCTGTTCAGGTGAAGCTCTCTCAATGAAGGGCAGTCTGAAATATCAAAACTCTTGAGGTTGCATTCTACCGCATCGATTCTGGTGATGCTAGGCATGTTCGAGGCCTTGAGCTCGGTAAGGTTTGAGCATTTGTTGAGGAGGGCCTGGTCCAGTGACTGGAGCGGAGTGAGGTCAACCTTGCTGACATTTGTCCTCTGGAGGTAGAGGCTTTCGAGTTTCGGAGTCTTTGTCAGGTCAATGTCAGAGATGTTCGTGCCGTAGAGTCTGAGGTCTGTAAGCTCGCCGAGTTTATCGAGATTGATGGAAGAGATCGGATTCTCGCCGAGGATGAGGACTTTCAATGTCGAGATGCCTTCGATAGGCTTGATGTCGCTTACGCTGTTGAATTTCAGACTCAATGTTTCCAATGATGTGAAGTATTCCAGTCCTGTGATGTCCGTTACGCAGTCAACTGTGCTCTCCGGTTTCAAGTCGAATCCGAGTTGAAGTTCCTTCACCGCAGCGGCTTCTTCGAATGTGATCTTGCCGTCACCGTCCGCGTCAATCTTAGGCTCTGTCATCGCCAGGAGTCTTCTTTCGAGCACCTTGTCAGCGAAATGGATAGTGTTGTCCAATGTCGTCACGGTAATTGTAGCGTATTCTGAGTCCGTGAATAACCCTGTTCCGAGAGCCTTGACTGAAACTGTATATGTGCTGGCTGTGCTGAGTCCTGTAACCTCCACGTTTTCAGGCTTCTCTCTGTTGCCGTCCGTTACTGTCGACTGGTTTGCTGCTTTCACCTCATAGGTGTATCCTGTAGCGTCAGGAATCGCAGTCCATGTGAATGAGAAACTTGTTGTTGACAAGTTGGTGACTTTGATTTCCGGAGTCTGGAGTGTCTCGGATTTAGAACATCCGGAGATAGTGATGGCTGCAAATGCGGCCAAAGCCAAGAAAAGTTTTGTTTTCATTTACTTATGATTTGTGATGTTATTTATTCCTGAGGGTCAGGTTCATGTAGCCGGCAATAGAACTTGTCGCTCATGTTTAAGGTAATTCAGGTATCTTCTATCTGATAGTATCGCCTTTTAATATATAAATTTGAGTTGTTCAAAACTGTTAGGGCGCTAAGGTATGTATTTTTTCTTGTTCTGCAACATGTCACGGTAAATTTTTTGAAAAATATAGTGCCTTAGTATTTCTCCGCTGTGCACGTTTCGCGTCTATCAGGTTTTTGCTATGGCCTCCTGTCTCGTCATTGACCTGAATTCTCCAGTGCTTGAAACCTCGTGTGCAGATCTGGCCCTTTTGCCCCCGTCAGCCTTCATGGTTGTTGTGGCCGAACTGCGGCAAGGGCCCGCTCAGCGGGTGCTTCGCAAGCGGAATTCCTCAGGGAAGGCATCTTCAGATGCCGGGCCGGAGTTGGCGGGCAGGGCAGCCGAGCGGCGATGGAAAGCCCGTAGGCCCTGATGTGCCCCCTTGAAAAGGGGGTTAGGGGGATTGAGATAAGCGGGCCATGCCGCTGTCCGGCTTACCCATCATAGTGATGACCGCCTTGTACATCTCGCGAAAACTATGTAAGTTACAGTGCGCCTGTGCCTGCGGGGGTCCCGAGATTCACGTGTGCAAATTCGGCCTTTCTGCACCCGTCGTTCTTCTCATTGAACTTCACGGGTGCGGATCGTGGGTTTTTGCCCCCGTAGTGTCTGATTGTCATTGTCACGTGAGCAAATTCCGGGGTTTTGCCCCCGTGGTTGGAAACTCGTATGCAGATCGGGCTCTTTTGCCTACGAGAGCGTTAAACGGATAAACCAGATATCCCGATAAACTGATAATAAATCCGATGAGTCGATGCACCGAAGATAACCCCTAACCTTAACGCCGATAACAAAAAAAAGAGGCGCTCCGAAGTGGAGTGCCTCTGCCCAGTACCCCCAAGGGGATTCGAACCTCTACCGAAAGAACCGGAATCTTTAATCCTATCCATTAGACTATGGGGGCATTTGCTCTGCAAATTTATGAAATAAATCGGACATATCCGAAATAAATCACACATATCCGATAAGTAAGCGTTAAAAAATAAGTTGGTAAAGATTTGTGGAGGATTTTCGAGGATAGATTCCTTTTAGAAGAAGGAGTGTGCTGGACGCACACGACTGATGAGAAAAGGAATATAGACCGGAAAGACCCGAAAAGATTCCCAAGTTATTTTGTAAGGATTACTAAATGCCCTTCTTATTTTCTTTTGTTTCAGATTTTTTATAAATTTGCCACAATGTGTCGTACAGGCACGAAATGTGAAGAAGTGCGATACCGGAAAGACAGTTAAAAGACAGTTATTTGTATTAAATCTATATATTCAAGTATGAAGAAAGCATACGTATTTCCAGGTCAGGGAGCCCAGTTCCCGGGAATGGCCAAAGAAGTATATGAAAAGAGTCAGAAGGCCAGAGAAATGTTTGAAGCGGCCAATGACATTCTTGGATTCAGAATAACCGACATTATGTTTGAGGGCACACCTGAGGCATTGAAGGCCACCAAGGTGACACAGCCTGCCATATTTCTGCATTCAACCATCCTTACGGCATGCTATGACGGCTTCGAGCCGGATATGGTTGCAGGCCACTCATTGGGAGAGTTCTCTGCACTTGCGGCCAGCCACGCGATTTCCTTCGAAGATGCATTGAAACTTGTTGCCATCAGGGCAAGAGCCATGCAGAAATGCTGCGAACAGGTTCCGGGAGCTATGGCTGCCATCATTGGCCTGAGCAACGAACAGGTGGAGGCCGTCTGCAAATCCTGCAACGGACTCGTCATCCCTGCGAACTATAATTGTGACGGACAGGTAGTGGTGTCCGGTGAAAAAGATTCAGTGGCGGAGGCTTGTGACAGAGCTAAGGCGGAAGGCGCGAAGAGGGCATTGCCGCTTGCAGTGAGCGGAGCTTTCCATTCACCGCTTATGGAGCCGGCAAGACTTGAACTCGGCGAGGCTATCGAAGCGACAGAGATTAAAGCGCCTATATGCCCTATATATCAGAATGTTACAGCTCAGCCGACACAGGATCCGGAGCTGATTAAGAAAAACCTGCTTGCACAGCTCACAGCCCCGGTAAAATGGACCCAGTCTGTGAAAAATATGTTGGCAGGCGAAGCTGACTACTTTATGGAAATCGGTCCTGGCAAAGTTCTTCAGGGACTTGTCAAGAGAATCGCCGGTTCCATCGTGACAGTAGAAGGTCTGGAAACATTGTAGAACAAGAGAAGGCATCTCCGGAAACGGCTGATGTCTTCGTTCTTTCATTAAACCGGAAGGTCGAGTCCCTTCTGTTGAGATGAGAGGTTCCGTGAAAGGTCGAGTATCCTGAACCGAAAGGTCGGACACCCTTTCATTGAAACGAAAGATTACGTTGGTAAAAAATCAATCACATAAAATTAACGATTATGGCAAAAGAAAAGAAATTCATCACCTGTGACGGTAACTTCGCTGCCTCTCAGATTGCTTACCTTTTCAGTGAGCACGCAGCGATTTACCCTATCACACCATCATCGACAATGGCTGAGAACATTGACGAGTGGGCTGCCCACGGAAAAAAGAACCTGTGGGGTGAGACCGTAAAGGTTACCGAAATGCAGAGTGAGGGAGGTGCCGCAGGAGCCGTTCACGGTTCACTTCAGGCAGGAGCCCTCACTACTACATATACAGCTTCACAGGGCCTTCTTCTCATGATTCCAAATATGTACAAGATTGCCGGAGAGATGCTTCCGGCCGTGTTCCACGTTTCAGCACGAGCACTTGCATCTCACGCGCTGTCGATTTTCGGAGACCATCAGGACGTAATGGCTTGCCGTCAGACCGGTTTTGCAATGTTGGCATCCGGTTCTGTCCAGGAAGCTCAGGATATGGCTGCAGTAGCACATCTCGCAGCTATCAAGTCCAGCATTCCGTTCCTCCACTTCTTCGACGGTTTCCGTACATCACACGAAATCCAGAAGATTGAGGCTATCGATGAGGACGATCTCAGAAAGATGGTCAGCACCAAGTCACTCGAGAAGTTCAGGGCAAGAGCACTTACTCCGGAATCTCCTGTAACAAGGGGTACAGCACAGAACGGAGACGTTTATTTCCAGGCTGTAGAGTCCAGAAACCAGTTCTATGATGCTGTTCCTGATGTAGTTGCACGTTACATGGGCGAGCTCGGTGAACTTACCGGCAGAACATACCGTCCGTTCGAGTATTACGGTGCTCCGGATGCAGAAGAGATTATCGTGGCTATGGGTTCAGTTACCGAGACCATCAAGGAGACCATCGACTATCTCGAAGCACACGGAAGGAAATACGGAGTCGTTTCTGTACACCTCTACAGACCGTTCTCAGAGAAATACTTCTTCAAGGTGCTCCCTAAGAGCGTGAAGAAAATCGCTGTCCTCGACAGGACCAAGGAACCGGGAGCTCTCGGAGAGCCTCTCTACCTCGACGTAAAGGCAATGTTCCAGGGCAAAGACATGGAGCCGGTTATCGTTGGCGGCCGCTATGGTCTTTCATCCAAGGATACCACACCTGCACAGATCGTCGCAGTATTCGACAACCTCGAGCAGGCAGAACCTAAGAACGGTTTCACCATCGGTATCGTAGATGACGTCACCTTCAAGTCACTCCCTATCAAGAAAGAGATCTCCATCGTAAAACCTGGTACTGCAGAGTGCAAATTCTACGGTCTCGGTTCAGATGGTACAGTAGGTGCAAACAAGAACACCATCAAGATTATCGGTAACCATACGAACAAATATTGCCAGGGCTATTTCGACTACGACTCCAAGAAATCAGGCGGATACACCTGCTCTCACCTCAGATTCGGTGACGCACAGATCAAGGCTCCGTACCTCGTGTCCACACCTGACTTCGTGGCATGCCACGTCCCTTCATACCTCCGCAAGTATGACGTGCTCAAAGGCATCAAGGATGGCGGTACCTTCCTTCTGAACAGCCTTTGGAACGCAGAGGAGACAGTCAAGAGACTTCCAGAGTTCGTGAAGGCTACACTTGCCAAGAAACACATCAAGTTCTATATCATTGACGCTACCAAGATTGCATCTGAAATCGGTCTCGGCGGAAGAACCAACACCATTCTCCAGTCTGCATTCTTCAAGATTACAGGCATCATCCCTTACGAGGACGCTGTAAAATACATGAAGGACGCTATCGTGAAGAGCTACGGCAAGAAAGGTGAGAAGGTCGTCAATATGAACTATGCCGCTGTTGACCGCGGTGGTGAGTACGAGCAGGTCAATGTCCCTGAAGAGTGGGCTAACATTACTGCCAAATTCGAGAATCCGGGCAAGGATCGTCTCGCACCTGAGTTCGTAAAAGAAATCGCTGACGTAGTGAACTCCCAGGCCGGCGATACACTTCCTGTAAGTTCATTTATGCCGTACGTTGACGGTACAATGCCTGCCGGCACAGCCGCTTATGAGAAACGTGGCGTGGCAGTGTTCGTTCCGCAGTGGCAGCCTGACAACTGTATCCAGTGCAACACTTGTGCATTTGTCTGCCCTCACGCAGCTATCCGTCCGTTCCTTCTCAATGAAGAAGAGGCAGCAGCTGCTCCTGCAGGTCTCAAACTTGCCCAGGGTAAGGCTAACCTCAAGGATTACAAGTTCGCCCTCTCAGTTTCAGTAGCAGACTGTACAGGTTGCGGCAACTGCGTTGACGTATGTCCTGCCAAGGAGAAAGCTCTCGTCATGGTTTCCGCTCTCGACGCACAGGCAGAGCAGGAGAACTTCGACTTCCTCAATACCAAGGTAGGCTACAAGGAGACTATCGTAAACAAGGCCCAGAGCGTGAAGAACTCACAGTTCGCACAGCCATTGTTCGAATTCTCAGGCGCTTGCGCAGGTTGCGGCGAGACTCCATACATCAAGAACATTACCCAGCTCTTCGGCGACAGAATGATGATTGCCAATGCTACAGGATGTTCTTCCATCTACGGAGCTTCATTCCCTGCATCACCATACTGCACCAATTCTGAAGGACACGGTCCTGCTTGGGCAAACTCTCTCTTCGAGGACTTCTGCGAGTTCGGTCTCGGTATGAAACTCGGTTCTGACCGTATCAGACAGACCATCGCTGAAATCATGACAGAGGGTCTCGACTGCGACAAGGCTTCTGACGAGATCAAGGCACTCTTCAAGCAGTGGCTTGAGAACAAGAACAATCCTGCTGTTACCCGTGAGGTAGCTGACAAGCTTGTTCCTCTCATGGAGAACACTGATTGTCCTCATTGCAAGAAACTCCTCACATACAAGAAGTTCCTTGCTGCACGCAGCCAGTGGATCATCGGTGGTGACGGTGCAAGCTACGATATCGGATACGGCGGACTTGACCACGTGCTCGCTTCAGGTGAGAATGTGAACATCCTCGTACTCGATACTGAGGTTTACTCCAACACCGGCGGACAGTCATCCAAGGCAACTCCTGCAGGCGCTATCGCCAAATTCGCTGCAAGCGGCAAGAAGATCCGCAAGAAGGACCTCGGAATGATGGCAATGAGCTATGGCTATGTATATGTGGCTCAGGTAGCTATGGGCGCAAACCCTGTTCAGTACCTGAACGCTATCAAGGAGGCTGAGGCTTATGACGGACCATCACTCATCATCGCTTACGCACCTTGTATCAACCATGGTCTGAAGGCCGGAATGGGTCTCAGCCAGAAAGAGGAGAAACTCGCAGTCGAGTGCGGCTACTGGCACCTCTACAGGTTCAACCCTGAACTCGAAGGAACAGACAAGAATCCGTTCTCTCTCGACAGCAAGGAACCTGACTGGAGCAAGTTCCAGGACTTCCTGAAGGGCGAGGTCCGTTTTGCATCCCTCTACAAACTCTTCCCTGAAAGAGCTGATGAACTCCTCCAGAAGACAGAGGAATTTGCAAAACTCCGTCTCGAATCATACAAGAGATTGGCAGGCAAATAAGCCTACATCTTACTGAATAGAATCCCGGGAAATCATAGAAATATGGTTCCCCGGGAATTTTTTTTGTCAATGACGGCTCAAGTCCAGCATCATTTTTGACAATGACGATGATAATTGCTAAATTTACGTGTTTATACACAGGTGTTGGATATTATTATGAAAATGAACAATAAGACTATAACAGCTGCATTGACAGTAGCCATAATGGCCGCCTCGTCATTGACCTCATCCGCATCGGATTACAGTGTGGATTTCGGGAACATTGACAGGAATTGCGCAGTTGCCGGCGACGAAAAGTCGGACCTCAAGTATGCAAGGGAACTTTACGAGCACGGAATGTATGTGAAGGCGCGTGAGATTTTCCTTTCGTATCCTGAGAATCCTTTCGCCAACGGGTATGCTGTACTGTGCGATATCAAGATGAAATCCTATGCTGCCCAGGCCGCAATGGAGAAATACATTGAAAAGTATCCGTATTCCGGACTTGTGCCTCAGATGAAATACGCTGATGCGCTGAATCTCTTCGATATCCCGGACTATCCCGCTGCTTCGGCCGAATTCTCCCAGATCAAGGCCAAGTCTCTCTATAAGAGCCAGTTGGCAGAGTTCAGGTTCAAGAAGGCGTATGCTGATTTCCAGATCGGCAGCGTGGACTCTGCATTGGAAGGATTCCTTGAAGTGTCCTCTCTTCCGAAGAACGACTATCAGGCTCCGTCAGCATATTCCGCCGCCTATATCTATTATGAGCGTGAGCAGTTCTCAGAGGCAGAGAAGTGGTTTGCGAAGTCGGTGAAGGATCCGCGTTTCGCTGAAGTGTCGGCATACTATATCCTTGAATGCCGTTTTATGGACAAGGACTACAAATATGTCACTGACAATGCCGAGAAAATATTCGCTTCGGTGCCGAAGGAGAGGAAACCGCATCTTGCACGTATCATCTCCGAGTCCTACCTTGTGCAGGGGGATGCTTCATCTGCCAAGAAGTATTATGACCTTACCGATACCGCTTCAGGAACCAGGAAGGACCACTTCTATGCTGGATCGCTGCTCTATGCATTGTCCGACTACAAAGGTGCTGTCGAGAACTATTCCAAGATGGATGACAGAAGCGACTCGTTGGGACAGATAGCGAATTACCAGATGGCATACGGCTATATCAAACTGAAGAACAAGGTGGCTGCCATGGACGCTTTCAAAGACGCGGCATACGAAGAGTATGATGCTGACATTCAGGAAGATGCGTATTTCAATTATGCGAAACTCGCTTTCGACCTGAACCATGACCCTTCCGTATTCGAGCAGTATATCAAGAAATATCCGGAGCTGGCCAAAGGGGACCGTATCTACAGCTACATCGCCCTTGCTGCTCTGTACAATCATGATTATGCTGCCGCCGTGGAGGCTTATGACAATATCGACGTCCTCGACAAGGATATGAAGGCCAATTATATGAAGGCCAATTACCTGCGTGCGGAGCAGCTGATTTCTTCAGGTTCATACCGTAAGGCGATACCATGCCTCAAGACGGCAGCCTACTATTCAGGAAAACGCTCACCGTTCAATCAGCTGTCACGTTATTGGCTCGCCGAAAGTTATTATCGTTCAGATGATTACGCCAAGGCTGCCGAGGTTTACAAGACATTGTACAACAACTCTGCACTTTATGGTCGTCCGGAAGGCAATCTCCTGCCTTACGACGTGGCATACTGCTATTTCAAGTCAGGCGCCTACCCGTCTTCCTGCGAGTGGTTTGACGTGTATCTGCAGAGCGGCGACAAGAGAAGACGTACAGATGCATTGACCCGAAAAGGCGACAGCTATTTCATTGACAAGAACTATAAGGATGCGATAGCTTCTTATGAAGAGGCGATCAGGAGCGGCGGCAACGCGAATGACCTTTATCCGTACTATCAGGCGGGCCTGGCGCTTTCATTGACCAACAAGACGAAAGATGAGATCAACCTGCTTGCGCCAGTTGCCCAGACAGCTCCGACGGCTTCGTTCTGGAGCGAGACTGTCTATGAACTCGGCCGCGCGTATATGGCTGATGATGACAATGCCAATGCAACTGAAATTTTCAAGAAGCTTTCGTCTGAGAGCCGCGACTCCACTTACCGCGCAAGGGCATTGATCGAATTGGGAATGATTTCGGCCAATGAATCCCAGTTTGACGATGCTCTCGGATATTATAAGCAGGTGGTCAGCAGGATGCCTTCGACAGTGTATTCGGAGGATGCGCTCAGGGCCATCGAGTCCATATACCAGACCAAACAGGAACCTGAGGCCTATTTCGCTTATCTCAAGACATTGGACGGTCAGGGGTCTGAGGGCAATGAGGAGACGATGTTCTTCAATGCTGCCGAGCAGATTTTCCTTGCGGAGAATTACCAGAAGGCCATCAAGTCGCTGCAGGCATATCTGGATGAGTATCCTCAGGGCTCAAATGTAAATCTTGCGGAATTCTATATGGCAGAGTCGTACAAGAACATCGGCAAGAAGGAGCAGGCCTGCGACTGGTACAAGAAGGTCATCGAGTGTGGCGAGACATCGTTTGTGGAGGCAGCTTCGCTCAGTTTTGCGAAATTGTCCTACAGCATAGAGCATTACAATGATGCCTATTCAGGTTATCAGTCACTGCTTGAGAATGCGAAAATCGAGAACAACAAGCATACGGCCATCGTGGGAATGATGAATTCCGCATACAATGCCAAAGATTATGATGCGGCTGTCAGCAATGCGGTGAAGGTCGCTGCGGACAAGAGGAGCGACAAGGACGAAGTCCGTCATGCACAGTACATTGAAGCGAAATCTTATCTTGCTTCGAGCCGCAGAAATGAGGCATTCGCGATACTCCGCAAGCTCTCATCCCAGAAATCTACACCAGAGGGGGCTGAGGCTGCGTATCTGATTATCCAGGACGCTTACGACCAGGGCAAGTTCGACGAGGTCGAGAAACTTGTGTATGCGTTCTCCGATGCGGGAAGCGACCAGACTTACTGGCTTGCGAAAGCATTCGTCACATTGGGCGATTCTTTTGCTGAGAGGGACGATATGGCTCAGGCAAAAGCGACTTTCGAGAGCGTCCGTGACGGATATGAGCCGTCGGGCAAAAATGATGATATCCTTGACAATGTTAATATGCGTCTGAAGAAGATCGCGCAGAGGGAAAAGTAGTATGAAAAAGATATATTTGACATTAGCGGCTGCCGGTTCGGTATTGGCTTGCGTTTCTGCCGGAGCTCAGAATCTGAATCCGACTGTTTCAGTGACAAAGGCGTACGAGGGCAGTCTTATGGAGGTTCACAAACCGGCTCAGGAGATGTTCGTGCCGGATTCGCTGAAGCGCTTTGACCTGGATTTCGACTACTCTGTTTTTGAGAATCCATATAAGGGGTCGTATGATTTCAGCCCTTATCTTCTGGAGATGAAACCGCAGGCGGCTGCGCTTACCGGACGGAAGTTCTATCTCAAGGCAGGAGCCGGATATCGTCTCAGACCGTCGTTCGACCTCGTCTGGGAGCCATTGACCAAGGGTAGGTTCAGAATGTCCGTATATGGCTCACATCATTCATACATAGGTGATTACAAGAATATGCGATTCGATCCGGACGGTATGCTGAAATCGGCCGGTGGATCGTGGAACGGCTATGACCTGTATTCTACTGCCGGGGCCAATGCGCAGGCTGATCTCGGCAAGGCAGTGATCGCTTTCGACCTGAATTACAAGGGAATACAGGGAAAGACCGGGGAGGGTGCCACAGGATTCAATTCTGCCAGGGCATTCGCGCATATTTATTCCACAAGCCTTTCGGAGAATTTCCTGTATTATGACATTGCAGTGAACTATGCATTCTCTTCTCAAGGTATGCTTGCCGGGGACAGAGCGTTGAATGCCAATGACTTGGACTTCAAGTTCACTCTTGGTCCGGTGCTCAGCAGGCACAACAGGATCTTGGCGGATGTGGGTTATGGCATGACTTGGTATAAAGGCTATATGAACACGGCCATCGGGACGGCTTACATCACCCCGAAATACGCATTTGACAAGAACAGATGGGATCTGAGCCTCGGTGTGAAGTTCGGTTTCAACATTAGCGAAAAGGACAAGCCGGAGTCTGTCAATACCAATAAGGGAACGATGATTTATCCGGATGTCTATATCGGGTTTGAAGCCGTGAGGGATTATCTGAACCTATATTTCAGGGCGACCGGCGGCGATTACAGGAATCAGTTCTCGTCAATGAAGGAGAAGTATCATTTCTATCTTCCGTCACACGGCCTGACCAACAACTATGTGGAGCAGTATAATCTGGCGCTCGGTTTCGCTGGAAATATCAGGAACAGATTCCGTTACGACGTGCGTGGAGGTTTCAGAAGCTATGAGGACATGCCGTTTGACGGTATCTCCGCCATTCGCATAGGAACTGCTGCACCGACTGTTGCTGACAATCTTATGTATATGTCCAATATGATGGTGGTAGGCGGTACGGCCGGTTATGTCAATATTAAGTTCCAGTGGGATTCACGTGATTTTACATTGGATTCGGATTTCAGGATCAATTCCAATTCATTCAAGGATTCGGAAATAGCAAATCAGCACATTTATCTGAACCAGTCGCTCTTCTCCGGCCATCTCGACGGCACATATAACTGGAAGAAGAGAATCTTTGCGGGAGTTTCTGCGGAATTCGCGACCGTGAGGAAGGGAGAAACTACTCTCGTGTCAATGCAGGAGAGCGGGGGAGAGCTCACTCCCGTAGCTCTTACGACTATGAATGTGAGGGTCCCCGGATGGCTGAATCTCGGTCTTCATGCCGAATATGCATTCAACAACAAATTGTCATTCTGGCTCAGAGGTGAGAACCTTCTGAATATGAAGATACAGCGTTATGGAATGTATATGGACGGCGGTGTAGGATTCACTGCAGGCATTTGTCTGAATCTCTAATTTTTACTATATTTGTAGGATTAAAAAAGTCAGACAGACAAGTTGATTTGAATAGAAAATTTTAAAAGAAAATAATGGAAGAGAACGAGAAGATGCGCGAAGCTGAAGAGCAGTATTCTGCGGGCAGTATTCAGGTCCTCGAAGGACTGGAGGCGGTGAGGAAAAGACCGTCAATGTATATCGGCGATGTGGGTGTAAGAGGTCTCCATCATCTGGTGTATGAGGTTGTGGACAACAGTATCGACGAGGCTATGGCCGGATTCTGCGACCACATCGAAGTTTCAATATTGGAAGACAACTCCATCAGAGTCCAGGATAACGGACGAGGAATCCCTACGGGAATGCACCCGAAAGAGCACAGGTCTGCTCTCGAGGTGGTTCTTACGGTTCTTCACGCCGGCGGTAAGTTCAACAAGGACAGCTACAAGGTGTCAGGAGGTCTTCACGGTGTCGGTGTATCCTGTGTGAACGCGTTGTCGGACAGCCTCGTGGCAGAAATCCACAGGGAAGGCAAGATCTATCAGCAGAAATATTCCAAAGGAAAGCCTTTGACTCAGGTAGAAGTGATCGGCGAGTGCGAAGACACGGGAACCACCATCACATTCCATCCGGATCCGGAGATATTCAATGTCACTACCATCTATAACTACGAGACTCTTGCGAACAGGATGCGTGAACTCTCGTTCCTGAACAAGGGAATCAAGATTACATTGACAGACAAGCGTACCCTCGTTGACGAGTATGTGGTCGATGCGAACGGAAACAGCAGTCCTACCGGAAAGCAGATCTACAAGAATGATGTATTCTACTCCCAGGAAGGATTGAAGGAATTCATCAAATATCTCGATGCGAGCCAGGAAGAGATTATTCCTGAACCGGTATGTGTGACATCCGACAAGATCATTCCTATCGACATTGCCCTCCAGTACAATAACGGTTACAAGGAGACAATCCTCTCATATGTGAACAATATCCACACTATTGAGGGCGGTACCCATCTCCAGGGCTTCAGAATGGGTCTTTCCCGTTCGTTGAGGAACTATGCCGACAAGAACAAGCTCCTGGAGAAGGTCAAGGTGGAACTTACCCAGGAAGACTTCAGGGAAGGTCTTACCGCCGTGGTTTCCGTGAAAGTGGCTGAGCCTCAGTTCGAGGGCCAGACCAAGACCAAACTCGGAAACAGCGAGGTCACTTCCATCGTGTCCCAGGCTACTTCAGCGGCGATGGACCAGTATCTTGAAGAGAATCCAAAGTACGCCAAGCTCATCATCGAGAAAGTCGTTCTTGCCGCAACAGCCAGAACTGCTGCCCGCAAGGCACGTGAAATGGTTCAGAGAAAGACGGTCATGTCAGGTGCCGGTATGCCGGGCAAGCTTGCGGACTGCTCCGAGAGGAATCCTGAGCTTTGCGAATTGTTCCTTGTCGAGGGAGACTCCGCAGGCGGTACAGCAAAACAGGGTAGAGACCGCCGCATCCAGGCCATCCTTCCGTTGAGAGGTAAGATTCTCAATGTCGAGAAGGCAGCCGAGGACAGGGCATTCGACAGTGAGGAAATCAGAAACATCTACACTGCGCTTGGCGTTACTGTGGCCCAGGCTGACGAGAACGGCGAGAAGAGAATGGACCTCAGCAAGTTGCGTTACCACAAGGTCATCATCATGACCGATGCCGATGTCGATGGAAGCCATATCGCTACATTGATTCTGACATTCTTCTTCAGATATATGCTTGACCTCATCAGAAACGGCTATGTCTATCTGGCTACTCCGCCGCTTTATCTGGTGAAGAAAGGCAAGGAAGAGATCTATTGCTGGACTGACGCACAGCGTGCTGAAGCAACCCAGAAACTCGGAAAGGGGTCTGACAAGGGCGTGACAGTACAGCGCTACAAAGGTCTCGGAGAGATGAGCGACCATCAGTTGTGGGATACGACAATGGACCCGTCCAAGAGAAGACTCCGTAAAATCACCATTGACAATGCTGCCGAGGCAGAGAGGACCTTCTCAATGCTTATGGGCGATGATGTGCCGCCACGCAGACAGTTCATTGAAGAAAATGCACATTACGCGAACATTGACGCATAGTATAAGACAATATCTAAAATCTAGACAATATGTTAGACATTTTTGACAGAATTGAAAGAGACTCAGGCGGTCCTATCGGCCAGTATTTCGACCAGGCTTACGGCTATTATATGTATCCTCGTCTTGAGGGCGAACTCGGACCTCACATGGTTTTCAACGGAAAAGAGGTCCTGAACTGGAGTTTGAACAACTACCTCGGACTTGCAAATCATCCTGAAGTGCGTAAAGCGGATGCTGAAGCAGCTGCACAGTGGGGTCTTGCATACCCGATGGGCGCCAGAATGCTTTCGGGCAATACCAGATACCACGAGAAACTTGAAAAGATGTTCGCTGAGTTCGAGAAGAAAGAGGATGCCTTCCTCTATAACTTCGGATATCAGGGAATCGTTTCCACGATCGATGCTCTTACCGCGCGTCATGATGTCATAGTTTATGACGCTGAGTGCCACGCTTGTCTGCTCGACGGTATCCGTCTTCATATCGGCAGCAAGTACAAATATCGTCACAACAATATCGAGGATTGCGAGAAGGTTCTTGCCCGTGCATGTGCTGAGGCTGATGCCAACGGCGGCGGTGTGCTCCTTATCACCGAGGGCGTATATGGTATGACAGGTGCGCTCGGTATTCTCGACAAGATCGCTGCTCTCAAGAAGAAATACAACTTCCGTTTCCTGATTGACGATGCCCATGGCTTCGGACTTCTCGGAGAACACGGCCGCGGAACTTCTGAGGCACTTCACTGCATGGACGAGGTTGACCTTTACATCGGCGCATTTGCCAAGTCAATGGCTTCTATCGGCGGATTCGTTGCAGGTCCTCACAAGATCATCAACTATCTCCGCGCGAACATGCGTTCACAGATGTATGCGAAGTCACTTCCTATGCCGCTCGTCATCGGCAATACCAAGCGTCTTGAAATCATCATGTCTCCGGAAGGTGACGAACTCCGCAAGAAGTGCTGGGCCATCACCCATGCCATCCAGGACGGTTTCAGGAAAGAAGGGTTCGATATCGGTGAGGCTCAGGCTTGCGTGACCCCTGTACATATCAAGGGAGGAGTCGCTCAGGCTACCAAGATGGCTAAGGATCTCCGTGAGAACTACAGGATTTTCTGTTCTATGGTCATCTATCCAGTCATTCCTAAGGGTATGGTCATTTTCCGTATCGTCTGCACGGCAGCCCATACTATGGAAGATGTCGAATATACTCTCAAAGCATTCAAGGAAATCAAGGCCAAGCTCGACGCTGGTGCTTATGATGGAGACGACATCGCTGCAATGACTGTGGAATAGTCCAAAATACACTTCATTATGAACCGGTCTTACTTTAAAGATAAGGTGATAATCATAACAGGAGCCAGCTCGGGTATCGGGTTGGCTTCTGCCAGATTATTCGGAAGCTTGGGCGCGAAGGTCGTCATGGCCGCCCGTCATCTCGACAAGCTCGAGGCTGAAGCCGCTTCTGTCAATGCTGATTTGTCCAAAGTCCTCTGCGTCAAGACGGACGTTACCAAAGAAGATGATTGCAAGACATTGATAGAGAAGACTGTGGAGAAATTCGGCGGAATCGATATCTTGGTGAACAATGCCGGCATTTCCATGAGGGCGATGTTCAATGACCTCGACCTTTCTGTGATCCATTCCCTTATGAACGTGAATTTCTGGGGAACCGTGAATTGTACCAAATTCGCGCTGCCGTGGCTGCTGAAGTCCAAAGGCTCAGTGGTGGGTGTCATCTCGATTGCCGGATATTCCGCGCTTCCTGCGAGGACCGGTTATTCTGCATCGAAATACGCTATCCGAGGCTTTCTGGACACGCTCAGAATCGAGCACCTGAAAGATGGCTTGAACGTGTTGGTGTTCGCTCCGGGCTATACCGCCTCCAATGTGCGTAATGCGGCATTGACAGCAGACGGAAGCGCCCAGGGAGAAACCCCGCTGGATGAAGGCAAACTTATGAGTGCTGAAAAATGTGCAGAATATCTTGCCAAAGCGCTCGCTTCCCGTAAATCAGAGGTGATTCTTACGGCTCTCGGAAAGATTACCGTGCTTGCGCACAGGCTGTTCCCGAGACTTACTGACAAACTGACTTACAAGTATATAGCCAGAGAAAAAGATAGTCCTTTCAAATAGTATTTCATTATGGCAAAGACTGGAATTCCCCGCGACCCCAAAATCTACATATCGCTGTTTTGTCTTTTCCTGATTCTTCTGCTGATGATGCCGAGGAACGGAAAGTTCAACTACGACTACAAGAAGGGTACGCCGTGGCCTTATGAAACATTGGTTTCACAGATAGATTTTCCTGTCCTGAAAACACAGGAGCAACTTCGTGCTGAGAAAGATGCCGCAGGCTCCAGTATAGTGCCATATTACAAATATGATGACGGAATTCCGCGAAAAGTGGTGAAGGGCATCGAGCAGCTGAATTTAGGCGAGGCCAGCCAGATAAGGCCGAAAATGCTCGAGGTCGTGTCTGATATTTACAGAAGGGGAGTGATGGCTGATGAGGCATCTTCCAAGGAAGAGAACTTCTCGGCTGCAGATGATATCATATTCATCCAGAGAGACAAACGTGCGGTGAAAACCCCGGCTTCCGATGTTTATACGGTATCTTCCGCATTGGACAAGGTCATTTCAGAGACTGCCAAGGATTTTCCGTCCGAAAGGGTGGATTCGATTGCCAATGCAGTAGGCATCGACGATATCATTGTCCCGAATCTGATCTATGACAAGGAAACCACGGACTTGGTGCATGCCGAGTCTGTGGATTATATTTCTCCGACCTCCGGATTTGTGACCGCCGGTCAGCTGATCGTGACCAAAGGCGAAATAGTGACGGCTGAGATACAGCAGCTGCTGGATTCGTACAAGGCTGAATATGAGGAGAGTCTGGGCTATGACGGACCGAGGGTTTTCCTGTGGATCGGTAACGGAGTGATATCATTGGCATTGGTACTGATACTCTTCCTTTCCATTTTCTACACGAACCCCGACATATTCAAACTGATGAACAAGTATCTTTATCTGCTGTTCATCTTCACATTGACGGCATTTGCAGCGTTTGCAGTGGACAAACTGGACCCGACATTGCTCTATATGATTCCGTTCTCGCTTTCGGCGCTGTATCTGTTGGCGTTTTTCAGAAGGCGGGTCGTGCTTCCGGTGTATGTCGTTTCATTGATGCCGCTGCTGATTTTCGCGCACAACGGCGTGGAACTTTTCCTGCTGAATCTGGTTGCGGGAGTGGTGACAATGTTCGTGTTCCCGTTTTTCAGCAAGGGATGGAGACAGTTCGTGGCGGCTATGCTTGTGTTTGTGTGCCTGCTGCTGACCTTCATAGGATTCCGGCTTATCAATTCGGGCAATGCATTCGACGACTTGTGGCTGATGCTCTATCTGTTTTTAGGGGCATTGCTTTCAGTCGCAGGATATCCGCTCATATATCTGATGGAGAAGATATTCTCGCTTGTGTCAGGTACCCGTCTCCAGGAACTGTGTGACCCTAACAATAAACTTCTGAGAATTCTTGCACAGAAGGCTCCGGGGACATTCCAGCATTCACTTCAGGTGATGAACCTTGCTGATGCGGCTGCGAGGAGCATTGACGCGGACGTGCTTCTTGTGCGTGCCGGCGCAATGTATCATGACATCGGGAAGACTGCCAATCCGCAATGCTTCGTGGAGAACGAGAGCCTCGGCGCCAAGTTCCACGACGGGCTTACTCCCAAAGAAAGCGCTGAGATGATCATAAGACATGTTTCGGACGGTCTCGCTCTTGCTGCCAAGTACAAGCTGCCTCAGGTTGTGAGCGATTTTATTCTCACACATCACGGAACTACCTGTACGGCATTCTTCTACAACAAGTTTATAGAAGAGGGCGGAAACCCTGCCGAATCGGATGCCTTCTATTATAAGGGCAAGAAACCTTGGACCAGGGAGCAGGCACTGATCATGATCTGCGATACTGTGGAGGCCGCTTCGCGTACATTGAAGGACAATACTCCCGAGACTTTCGACAAGTTCGTGGAGAACATCGTTTCAGCCAAGATGGCTGCAGGACAGCTTGACAATGCAGATATTACATTGAAGGAACTCAGCCGTATAAAATCAGTGCTGAAGTCATATCTCGGGCAGATTTATCACGAAAGAGTGGTCTATCCCAAGCAGTATAGACAATAATAGGCTTTCCCGATTGGAAATTGTCTGAAAAATTCCTATTTTTGCAGGCTAAGTGTAAGATGGCTTGAATCTCGCGCAAACACATTGAAAATTTAATCGCATTGAAAATATAAAATATTGAATAAAGATGAATATTGTAAAAAATCAGATTGATGAGCTTAATATCCAGCTCACTGTCACTGTTGCTCACGATGATTACGCTGAGGCTGAGAAGAAAGAACTCCAGAGATGCAAACGTACAGCCGAGTTCAAGGGCTTCAGAAAGGGAATGGTTCCTATGTCACTTATCGAGAGAGTTTATGGCGAGCGCGTGCTTGGCGAGGTTGTGAACAAGGTTCTTTCAGACGCTATCAATAATTTCGTTAAGGAAAACAATATCAAGATGGTAGGTGAGGCTCTTCCAAGTGAGGACCAGCCGGAAATCGAGTGGAAGTCAGGCAACGACTTTACTTTCAAGTTCGATATCGCCACCACTTCAGAGGTGAACTTCGAACTCTCCAAGGATGACAAAGTGAAAGTTTATGAGATCAAGGTTTCTGCTGAGGCCAAGAAAGAGATGAAGGACAACCTTCTCCGTCAGTTCGGTTCTCTCACGGATGCTGAGCAGGCAGGTGAGGATGATTTCGTAATCGTTGATTTCGCTCAGGAAGGCAAGACCGTTGAGGGCTCATATGTAGGCGTGAAGAATGTAGAGGGCGAGGCTAAGTCCAAGTTCCTCGGCGCAAAGGTCGGAGACCAGTTTGATGTCAATGTAAATGAGGCATTTACTAATGAGTCTGACCGTGCATATATGCTCAAGGTAAAGAAAGAGGAGCTCGCTTCTCTCGCACCTGAGTTCCACGTTACAGTGAAGGAAGTGAAGACTTTCGCTCCGGCAGAGGAGAACCAGGAGACTTACGACAAGATTTTCGGTGAGAACCAGGTTCACAATGCAGAGGAATTCGACAAGGCTGTAACTGCAAGACTTGAAGAGAATTACAAACAGGAGTCTGACTATAAACTTTCCAAGGATCTGCGCGAGTATCTCGTAAAGAAAGCTGACATCAAGCTTCCGGAGGAGTTCCTCAAGAGATGGCTGTTCAATATCAATGACGGCAAGTTCAGCAAAGAGGAGATCGAGAAAGAGGCACCTGCATTCTTCGAGGATTTCCGCTGGCAGATGGTACGTGGCTACATCATGCAGAAGTTCGACCTCAAGATCGAAGAAAAAGATGTTCACGAGGCAGCTCAGGCATATGTTGCTTACCAGTATGCTTCTTACGGTATGGGAAATGTTCCTGAGGCAATTCTCAAGGACAGTGTTGCCCGTGTACTTCAGGATGAGAATACCAGCCGCCGCATTGTAGAGAATGTTGAGGCTACTAAGGTTATCGAGGCAGTTAAGGGTGCGGTTACACTGAAGGCTGAGAAAGTTTCAGTAGAAGATTTCCGTACACTTTAGTCTTAATTCCAAGAAATATGAACAATAACGAATTTTATAAATTCGCGAGAATGGGCCGTGGAATCAGTTCTACGACCCTTCATCGTTATGAATCGGCTCTGGATTCGTATATAAACCCGACCATCATCGAAGAAAGGAAACTCAATGTCGCATCCATGGACGTATTCAGCCGTCTTATGATGGACAGGGTGATATTTCTCGGTGTGCCGATTGATGACGACGTGGCGAATATCATCATGGCCCAGCTCCTGTTCCTTGCTTCCACCGACAGTATGGCGGACATTTCGCTCTATCTGAATACTCCTGGCGGACAGGTTTCTTCGGGTCTGGCCATTTATGATACGATGCAGATCATTGAACCGGACGTGGCAACCATCTGTACAGGTATGGCGGCATCGATGGGCTCGGTGCTGTTGTGCGCCGGTACTGAAGGCAAGCGTTCAGCATTGCCGCACAGCCGTGTCCTGATTCATCAGCCTCTTGGCGGCGCCCAGGGACAGGCATCTGACATCATCATTGCAGCAAAGGAGATAGAGAAGACCAGAACAGAGCTGTGCAACATCATTGCCCAGCATACCGGTCAGACTTTCGAGCGTGTGCTTGCTGATGCTGACAGGGATTTCTGGATGACTGCAGAGGAAGCCAAGGCTTATGGTATGGTGGACGGAATTCTTTCCAGTAAGAAAAAGGTGAAATAAAGTGGCCGGAAAAAAGACACAAAATTATTGTATGTTCTGCGGGAGACCGGAATCTCAGGTTCCGTACCTTCTCCCGGGACAGAACGGGGCTTGTATCTGCAGCGACTGTATCATGTTGGCTGCCGATTATCTGAAAGAGGTTTCAGGACAAAAAACTGAGAAAGCAGCACCCAAGAAGATCAGTAAACTGCAGAAGCCTAAGGAAATCAAGGAGTTTCTGGACCAATATGTCATTGGCCAGGACCGTGCGAAGAAGCTTCTGTCAGTGGCTGTGTACAATCACTACAAGAGGATAAACCACAATCTGGTCGACAAAGTGGATGACGGAGTTGAACTTGAGAAGTCCAATATCCTCCTCGTGGGCCCGACCGGAACAGGAAAGACATTGCTCGCAAAATCCATAGCAAGGCTTCTTCAGGTGCCGTTCACGATTGTGGATGCCACTGTGCTCACTCAGGCCGGATATGTGGGTGAGGATGTGGAGAGTCTGCTCTCAAGGCTTCTCCAGGAGGCTGATTATGACCTTGCGAAGGCGGAGAGGGGTATTGTATTCATCGATGAGATAGACAAGATAGCCCGCAAGGGAGATAATCCTTCGATTACTCGTGATGTTTCCGGAGAGGGAGTACAGCAGGCATTGCTGAAACTTCTGGAAGGAAGTGTCGTGAATGTTCCGCCACAGGGTGGACGCAAGCATCCTGAGCAGGAGTTCATTCATGTAAATACCCAGAATATCTTGTTCATCTGCGGTGGCGCGTTTGAGGGCATTGAAAGGTCGATTGCGAATCGCCTGAATACCCAGGTTATAGGTTTCACTACCGGTGGCACCAAGCAGATTGACAAGAACAATCTGCTCAAGTATGTGGCTCCTGAGGATTTGAAGTCCTATGGACTTATCCCTGAAATCATCGGCCGTCTTCCGATTGTCACTTACCTGGACAGTCTGGACAAGGATTCACTTCTTCGTATTCTTACAGAGCCGAAGAATGCCATATTGAAGCAATATGAGAAAATGTTCGAGATGGACGGCATCAAACTGGAGATAGAAGATGGCGTGAAGGACCTCATAGTCGATACCGCCATCAAGAACAAACTCGGAGCGCGTGGCCTGAGAGGCATCTGTGAAAGGATATTCGATGACGCCATGTTCGAGGCTCCGTCTTCGCGCAAGAAGACATTTACCGTGACACTCGACTACGCCAAGGAGCATCTGAAAGATGATATTTAATATTACGGGAAATGACAGACAGGCTGCTTCACGTTTTGTGAGCAGCCTGTTTTTGGAAAAATCTCAGTTTGAGAAATAGTCCTGTTCTTAAAAATTCTTTAGTTCTTCAGGGGAGACCGGCAAAACGCCGATCGCTAACCTTACATCAGATTCGCGGCAGCGCGTCCGGCAGCCTCAGCGAAATCCTCACCATTGGAGGCGTAGATGATTCCACGTGACGAATTGATAAGCAAGCCGCCCATTGCATTAGCACCGTGCGCGATTACCTCTTCTGCGGAACCTCCCTGTGCTCCGACACCTGGTACGAGGAAGAAATTGTCCGGGCAGAACTTGCGGATTTCAGTAAGCTTGTCAGCCTTTGTAGCGCCTACCACGAACATCATGTTGTCAGGAGTCGAGATGGACATCATCTTTTCCATAACCTCCTGATACAGAGGCTTGCCGTCCTGCTGGGCCAACTGGAAGTCAGCGGAAGACTTGTTGGAGGACAATGCTACTACGATAGCGAATTTTCCAGGATACTCGAGGAACGGGGTGACAGTTTCACTTCCCATATAAGGGGAGATGGTCACAGCGTCGAAATCCATTGTCTCGAAATATGTCTTGGCATACATCTTGGCCGTGTTTCCGATATCACCGCGCTTGGCGTCTGCGATGATAAACTGCTCAGGATGATTGTTCCTGATATAATCTACGGTCTTTTCCAACGCCAGCATGCCCTCTCGTCCATAGCACTCATAGAAAGCCAAGTTCGGCTTGTATGCTACACAATGCTCTGAAGTCGCGTCAATGATGGCCTTGTTGAATTCATACAGCGAGCGTGCAGTGCCTTTCAACAATTCCCCGTGGACAGCAATCTCTCCGTCCTGGGCAAGTTTCTGAATGTGCTGGGGCATCTTGTTGAAATCAGTGTCCAATCCCACGCACAACATGGTCTTCTTGGCCTGGATTTGTGTGTATAAATCTTTGGTATTCATATCTTTATAAATAATCTTCGAAATAAATTGTCACTTTGTCCATAAGTTGGATACGGTCTTTGCCGAAAACATTGTGCTCGGCGCAAGGATATGGGAAATAATCCAGCTGGACATTGTTCTTGATACATTCTCTTACGAAACTCAGGCTGTGCTCCCAGACTACAGTGTTGTCGATAGCGCCCTGACAGATAAGCAGTTTGCCCTTAAGGTCAGTCGCCTTGTTGATCAGACTTGTCTCGGCGAAGCCTTCAGGATTTGAGTCAGGCGTCTCCATATATCTCTCTCCGTACATCACCTCATACCATTTCCAGTCGATTACAGGACCGCCTGCGACACCGACCTTGAAAGTCTCCGGATAGTTCGTCATTAGCGAAATTGTCATGAATCCTCCGTAGCTCCAACCGTGCACGCCGATTCTTTCCTTATCCACGTAAGGCAATGTCATCAGTTCGCTAAGCCCGGCCATCTGGTCAGCCATCTCCGCCTGTCCGCAGTATTTGTGGATAGTCTTCTCATAAGCTGCGCCACGGTTTTCCGTACCCCTGTTGTCCTGCACATAGACGATGTAGCCGCGCTGCGCCATGTACATTTCCCAAAGCCTTATCTGTCCGAGCCAGGAATCATTCACCATCTGCGAATGAGGACCGCCATAGACATACAGGATGACCGGATACTTCTTGGCAGGGTCGAAATCCACCGGAAGATAGAGCCTGTACCAGTTGTCATATTTTCCGTCGGCGCTTTTTACCGTTCCCAGAGTCATCTCACCTGTAGCATAATCCTTCATCGGATCCTCGGCGGTGAAGATAGTCTTGGACATCTTTCCGTCTGTAGAAGTCACTTTCACCACGCCCGGGACATTGAAACTGCTGTAACTGTCGATAAACCATGTGCCTGATTCATTGATACTTACATTGTGCCAACCCTCATCGGAAGTGAGCCTGACAGGCGTGCCGACATTGACCTTTCCCTTGCGGGAGACATTGACCCGGACAGAGAACAGGTGCTGCTCGACAGGGGAGACCTCTGCGCTGGTATAGAAGATGCGCTCGCCGTCCTCGGCAACGAATTTCACGTCAGCGGCGACGTTGGTGACGCGCGTTACTGTGCCGAGCGTGTCGCAGAGATACAGGTTCTTGTAGCCGTCCCTGTTGTCAGTGCGGTAGATGAATCTGCCGGAGAATCCGAACCAATGCAGAGGGTCCGTCGGTTCCACCCATTTTTCGTTGTCCTCAGTAAGTACGGTTCTCAGGAATTTGCCGTCGCGGGCCCTGTACATATTCAGGTGCATATGCTTCTGGCTCCTGTCCAGAACCTGGATGAAAATCAGCTTACCGTCAGGAGACCAGGAAACATTGGTGAGGTACTGGTCGTAGCCGAAATCGTCCGCCTGGATGTATGTAGTCGTGTTTTCCGCCAGATTGTAAACGCCTACGCGCACATTCTCGGAGCCCATTCCGCTCATCGGATATTTGATGCTCTTGAGGGAGCCTGTTCGTGTGGTAATGTCCAGCAGAGGGAATTCCGTTACCTGACTTTCATCCTTGCGGTAGAAGGCGATGCTTCGTCCGTCCGGTGACCAGAAAATCCCTCCGGATATACCGAACTCGTTTCTGCTGACCGACTGCCCATAAGTGATTTCAGAATTCTCGCTTTCAGCGACAGTGCGGATATGTTTGCGCTGGTCAATGTAATAAAGGCTTTTGCCCACGGTAAATGCCAATGCTGGGGCCGTGCCGATGGCCCTGTTGCCCATCATTGACCCGTCTGCAGACATTGCCGCCTCGTTCGGCGTGACATTTTCGGCGCCTTCCGGCAATGACTTCTTCAGATATGCTCCGGCAGCTTCCGCATAGACGCCGAGCACCTCGTCAGCATCCACATCTTTACCGGCATTGACATCATACAGCTGCGGCTTTCCTTCCTTCATATATACAATGGTGTTCTCGCCGTACCATCCTGCGCGGAATCTCTCAGGTCTGAGTTCGCCAGAATAAACGGCCTGCTCCATCGTCATCATCTTGCCTGTGTTGTTGGCCGGATGAACAGAAAAAACCTTCATTCCTTCAGCTCTTAGGTGCTCCTCGGCATTCAGAGAAACGGCGGCCAAAGAAGAAGCCGCCAATATTGTCAATGCGATAAAATGTAATCTTTTCATCTTATTGTCTTTCAATAGCTTACCTTACGGACAGGATATTATCCACGATATACTTCTGCTGACCGCGCCACGGAAGCGCTCCCAAATACTCTTTATAATGAAGTTCCACGGTCTTGCCGCTGCACCTCATCAGAGAATCAGCAAGCTCCCCGTTTTCCACAGAGAACTCGAAAACGTAGGATTCCATACCATTGGTACCTTTTCCTGTACCTCTCAGGCCTGACTGGATCAGCCTGCCTTCGTAGGTCTTGAATACATAGCCCTTGTACATCACCTGATTCAGGTCTCCTGCCTTGACTCCTTCACCGAAGACAAAGTAGAAGCGGAAATAGAAGAACCCTGTCAGGGCCAGCACAACCACAAGCGTGACGGTGCTGATGATCTTAGTCTTGATACTCATATTATTCGATATTGTCATTGAGTTCCCATCCTGTCAATGTGGAGATATACGGAATCAGCACATGGGCGAGCTTTTTGTGTCCCTTGTAGCTTGGATGCCAGCTTGCGCCGAGCTCATCATCCGTATTGTGCACAGCCTTGGTGAAACTCAGGAAATGCACATTCTTAAGGCCGCAGCTGTTTACGCAATACCTCACATAATCGGCTGCCAGGTCATCGCAGTTGCTCGAAACACAGAGAACCGGATGATTCTCACCGTAGTTCTTCTTGATCTTGTTCAGGAGTTTCACATAATTGTCTCTGAAAATCGACATCTTGGGCTGTCTGCCGGTAGAGAAGTCATTGGTACAGAGGTAGATGATGGTGACCTGCGGTCTGAATGCATCAGCATCGGCATCCCACTTCACATCCTTGTCCTCGTCGAATGTCTGGTCATAACGGTCAGGCATATAGTAGTCCTTGAACTTGTCCGCATAATTTCTGGCAATTCCCATTCCGGAATGCGCAACAGCATAGTAATCAGCCCCGAAGTACCTTGAAAGGATAGCAGCGTAAGTCAGATTGCTGTTCTCAGTCTCGCTCTTGTAAGGGTCGGTCCTGACACTGTTCTCAGTACCGTAACCGCAAGTGTAAGAGTCACCTATCACCTCGAACTGGCGCTCTTTGAGACCTTCAGCCTGAAGCAGTTCGCCTGCCTTGGTAATATACTCGCTGATGGTGGTCCTGCCTTCACTTCCCTCAGTCCGCTTTTTCAGAACCACAGTGTGTTCGAAGCCTTTCCCCTTGGAATTGAACGACTTGAGTGAAGCCGGTTCCACCAGCACATATACCGAATCCTTACCGCTGACCCTGATGGTCCTGTCAGCCTTCGCGTCCGGTTCCCTGTCAATCCAGAGGTCATAATAGTTCGCTTTGCTGTCGGAAGCCTTCATCGCGAGGTAAGAACCCTCAAAACGGATTCTCACATATACCCCGGTCCAGTCGAAAGAAACATTGTCCTTCTCCTTCAATGTCCTGCCCACATAAGTTACCCTCGAATCGGATGCCGGCGTATGAATCTCCGGCAGTTCCCTTGCAGATAAACCGCTGATGGTCAATATCAATGCCATCAATGCTATAATCATCCTTTTCATATCTTTTATTTCATTTTTTCAAGTCCTGAATTCAGGAACTCGACAAATCCGTCTATATCAGTATTGTATCCGCGAATCGGAGCGAGCTGCTTTCCGTCAGGCGACAGAAGCACGTAGTTGGGCTGTGCGCTCACGCCGAAATTTTCACGGACGAACCATGCATTGACACGTCCCCTGTCCTTCAGAACCTTTCCGCTGCTGGTGGTAACCCATTCGCTCTCAGGAAGTTTAGTCTTGTCGTCCGTATACAGAACCACTATCACAAAATCATTTTTCAGCATCGAAAGTACTTTCGGATCGCTCCAAACCCTCTGCTCCATCTCGCGGCAATTCACGCAGGCGAGACCGGAAATGTCCAGGAAAACAGGTTTGCCGGACGCTTTCGCAGCAGCATATCCCTCTTCCATAGAATGATAGCCTGTAAGTCCGAGCGGCAGTTTTTCGCCTTTATTGGCCTCCTCAATACTGATCACAGGCTGGCTTGCATTGCCGTTCATTATGAAGTCCTGCGTCTCTATAGGCGGGAGATATCCGGACAATGCCTTCAGCGGAGCGCCGAACATTCCCGGTATCATATAGACCACGAACGTAAAGTCCACGATTACCAGGAAAAGCCGGAATATCCCGATATGCTTCACCTCGCTGTCCGCCTCAAACCTTATCTTGCCGAGCAGGTACAGACCGAGCAGGGTGAATACCACAATCCAGATGGCGAGATAAATCTCCCTGTCCAGAAGGCCCCAATGATAAGTCTGGTCCGCCACGCTGAGGAACTTCAGACCGAGAGCCACCTCGATAAATCCGAGCACCACCTTCACGGAGTTCAGCCAGCTGCCGCTCTTGAGCTTCTTCAGCAGAGACGGGAACATCGCGAAAATCGTGAATGGCAATGCGAAAGCCACAGAGAAGGCAAGCATTGTCACCATCGGAGTCCAGAACTCACCCTGGGTGGATTTGATCAGGACGGAACCTACGATAGGACCGGTGCATGAGAATGACACCAGGACCAGTGTCAATGCCATGAAGAAGATGCCTGCAAGTCCTCCCTTGTCGGAATTCTTGTCACTTTTGTTCACGAGAGCTGACGGCAGAGTGATCTCAAACGCTCCGAAGAACGATGCCGCAAATACCATAAACACAATAAAGAAGATGATATTCGGAAGCCAATGTGTTGAAAGCCAGTTGAATATGTCGGCCGTAACTGTCTCTCCTCCAAAGATGTAGGTCGCTCCTATAATCAATGAAATAGGTACTGTGTAAAGCAGTACGATGAACAGTCCGTACATGAAGGCCTTGAAACGTCCGGCCGCAGGTGTTGAAGAACCTTTCATGAAGAATGATATGGTCATCGGCACCATAGGGAATACACAAGGCGTGAGAAGCATCGCAAATCCCCACAATACAGCCTCAAGTATCAGAGCCCACAACGAGCCGCCGGCCCGCTGTTCCTCCTCCGTTACATTCTGTGAAATCTCTGTAGCCTCTGCAGTCACGGCAGCCTTTTCAGGAACAGCAGCAACTGCCGCGTCAGCCTCTTTCCGGAGCTTTATCTCGAAATTCCAGTCTTCAGGCGCGCCGCAGGAGTTGTCCGTGCAGCTCGAAGAGGTGATCATACCTTTCAGAATGGAGGCATCTTCTGCCACTCTGATTTTCTGCGCGACCTTGATCTTGTCGAAGAAAACATCATCCCCGTCGAATTTCTCAGGCTTTAGCAGGTCGTACAAACCGCCTTCAAGAGAATACCCTTTGATATCCTCGAATTCCACCGTTATAGGCGAGTCCTTGTGGGAAGCTCCATAAGTATGCCATCCGGAGCTGATAGTTCCGGAGAAAATGATTTCGGTAATCCCGTTTTCCGTTTTTCCCTGGGAAACGGACCATTTTACTATCGGTTCGCCCATTTGAGCGAATAAAGGCACTGCACTCAGTAAAAAGAGTACAATGCCTGATACAATACTGCGTCTTTTCATTAGCATATCATATTCGGTATAAAAATGATTTCGCTTATTTTGCGTAAGCTACTGAACGCGTTTCCCTGATGACGGTGATCTTCACCTGACCAGGGTATGTCATTTCATTCTGAATCTTGAGAGCGATATCGGAAGAAAGCATAGCTGCCTGCTCGTCGCTTACATCCTCTGCGCCTACGATTACACGTAGCTCCCTACCTGCCTGGATCGCATAACTCTTGGTTACACCAGGATATGCGGCAGCAAGGTCTTCCATGCCCTTGAGTCTCTTGATATATGATTCAATTACCTCGCGGCGTGCTCCAGGTCGTGCTCCTGAGATAGCGTCACCTACCATGACGATAGGGGAGATGAGCGATGTCATTTCAGTCTCTTCGTGGTGAGCGCCGACAGCGTTGCAGATTTCAGGTCTTTCCTTGTACTGCTCTGCCAGCTTCATACCGAGCAGTGCGTGTGGAAGTTCAGGATCGTCCTCTGAAACCTTTCCGATATCGTGGAGAAGTCCGGCCCTCTTCGCGAGCTTAGGATTGAGACCGAGCTCGGAAGCCATTATGGCACAGATATTTGCAACCTCGCGTGAGTGCTGGAGAAGGTTCTGTCCGTAAGAAGAACGGTATTTCATACGTCCGATAAGTTTCACGAGTTCGATGTTCATACCGTGGATTCCAAGGTCAATGCAGGTTCTCTTACCGGTCTCGAGAATCTCATCCTCAAGCTGTTTCTGGACCTTCGCCACTACCTCTTCAATACGTGCAGGATGGATACGTCCGTCCACGACAAGCTGATGGAGCGCAAGACGTGCGACCTCTCTTCTGACAGGGTCAAAAGCCGAAAGAAGAATGGCATCCGGAGTATCGTCCACTACGATTTCCACACCGGTAGCAGCCTCAAGAGCCCTGATGTTACGACCTTCGCGGCCGATGATTCTACCTTTGATATCATCGTTCTCGATAGGGAAGGTGGTCACTGCATTCTCAATGGCAGTCTCTGTCGCAGTCCTCTGTATCGTGGTGATTACTATTCTTTTGGCTTCCCTTGCAGCGTTAAGTCTGGCGTCATCCATCGTATCGTTTATGTACGCCTGGGCTTCGCTTCTCGCCTCGGCCTTCATGTTTTCCATGAGAAGGTTCTTGGCTTCGTTGGCGGTCATGCCGGCAATGCTCTCAATCTGCTTGTTGGCTTCCTGACGGAGTGACTCGTATTCTTCTGCCTTACGGTCGAGCGCATCTTTCTGGGACTGGAGGCTTGCCTTGGTATTGTCGAGATCCTTGATTTTCTTCTGGAGCTCGTTGTTCTGCTGGTTGAGATTGTTCTCTTTCTGCTTGAGACGGTTCTCGGTATCCTTGATCTGCGCGTTCTTCTCATTCACGAACTTCTCGTGCTCGCTTCTGAGCTGGAGGAACTTCTCCTTGGCTTGAAGGATCCTTTCTTTCTTGATGTTTTCTGCCTCAAGTTCCGCCTTTTCCAGGATGCTGTCCTTGCGTCCCTTCATAACCATTCTGTGAACCATTATGAAAACTGCAATTCCGAATGCAGCTGACAGCAAGGCTACTGCTATGAATTTCAAAATGTTGTTCATACGTATATATAAATTTATGTTTTAGTCGTCTCTTTCCGGATTACAAAAAACCGGCTGCAAGTTTCCTTGTACTAAGAAGCTTGCAGTCGGAATATATAAAAGCCGTCAGCCGGGTCGTCAGAAAAATCTAATATTGCAAGATTTGAGCTCCGTGCCGGTTCAGTAATCCTACGTCCCGCGTAGCGGAATCCCATCAAAGGTACTTAGGCCCGCACATCCCCGGCTCGAGAACACCCGGTTCCGAAGAACTTGTTGTTTTCAGCGAGTAGTGGGCCGACGGCTAATCTTTTATACCATCAAGATAAGTATTTGTCTGCTTCTCAAGCGCTTTCACCTCATTCTCCAGACTCTCCACCATCCTTCTCGCTGACAGCCTCGCGATACACTCGTTCAGGGCCACAAACGTAAGAAGCTCCGACGTGTCCTTTTCGGGAAACCTGTTAGAATACTTGCTTAACGTGCTTTCCACCAGTTTAGCGGCATTTCTGTAAATCTCCTCGTCATCTGGCGTCTTGGCCGACAACTCGTATTTCTTGCCGTTGATCCGTATCGTAATCTTCTGCCCCATATCTATCTTTCCAATAATGAGATGCATCTGTCAATCTCAGAAATCATCTTGTCAATCTTCTCCCTCGCAGCTGCGCTGCCTTCCTCATGAGCAGTAAAAGCTTCAATCAACTTGAGATTATCTACTTGTCTTTCCAGATCCGAAATCTGCTTCTTATATGAATCAATTTCAGCATCTTTCCTCCTCAGTTCGATGACAAGATTCTCTTTCGTCTGTCTCTCGCGTTCATACAGCGCGATAAGTCTTTCGATATTTTTTCTTACATCTTCGAGCATCAGAGGCAATACTTTAGATTCATAATATGCAAATTTAATAAAAAATTTTCCATATTTGCGTTGGAATATAAGATATTTCTGATGGAATCTTCAAATTTATTAGACCGATACGTGTGGCTTGTGGATTTGCTTGTCCAGAACCGCTATATGTCCTTCACCGAAATTGACGAGGCCTGGAGAGAATCGGACTTGAATCCGAAAAAGGAACCGATGCCCAAGAAGACTTTCCAGAATCACTGCGCGAAGATCAAGTCGTTGTTCGGGATTGAAATCAAATGTACCCACAGAGGCACATACCAGTACCATATAGTAGAAAAGAGGGACGCTTTCGTGACAGGTGTCCGCTCCTGGCTGTACAACTCATTCGCATTGAACAGCATAGTATCTTCAGACGCATCCCTGTCCTCGAGAATCGTGCTCGAGAAGCTGCCGTTGGGCGTTTCCAAACTCTCACCCGTGCTGAAGGCAATGAAGAACAGCAAGATGCTCCGCATCGAGTTCAGAAGTTACCGCTCACGGGAACTGTCCGTAAAGGAGGTTGTGCCGTATTGCCTGAAAATCTATCATCTCGTCTGGTATCTTCTTGCCAGGGACAGAGATTCTTCTGCTCTTCATATCTATAACATGGAACGGATGACCAATGTGGAAGAAATTGACTATCAGTTTACTATGCCGCCGGAATTCAATGCGGGGGCTTTCTTTTCAAACTATTTGGGCGTCATTGTCCCGGAAAAGCCTGAAGTCGAGACTATCCTGCTGAAAGTGAAAGACGGTCAGGAAGAATATCTCCGCAGCATTCCGTGGCATCATTCCCAGAAGGAAGTGGTGACAGGGCCGGACTATGCGGTCTTTGAATTCAGAATGTGCATCACGACAGACCTTATACAGCGAATAATGTCTCAGGGCTATCTGGTGGAGGTGCTTGCTCCGGAGAGTCTGAAAGAAAGAGTCAAGAATGTGCTGCTGAAAATGAATGAAATCTACGGACTCTGATTAAAGGTGAGGATAGCGACTTATGGGTAAAGACAGTCACATATCAGGCGGAAACACATTCGTCCTTGTGTATTTGGGAGCGTTGAGCGCTTTCGGGCCTTTCGTCATGGACATGTATGTTCCGGTGCTGCCGGCCATGCAGGACTGGTTCGACTGCCCGGTGTCCAAGGTGCAGTTAGGCCTGACCACAGGTCTTGTCGGGCTTGCAGTCGGCCAGCTGATATTCGGCCCGGTAAGCGACAGGTACGGCCGGAAACGTCCTCTGATATGCGCTATGGCCCTGTTCCTGATATCCACATTCGGCTGCATCTTCTCTGCCAATGTCCATGAATTCATCATTATGAGGCTCTTCCAGGGCCTGGCCGGATCCGGCGGAGTCGTCCTTTCCAGAAGCATTGCCACAGACCGGTACAGGGGAAAGGAATTGACGAAAATGATGTCAATGATAGCTGCGGTCAATGGCGTGGCGACGGTTGCTGCACCTATCGTGGGCGGACTTATAGCCCTTGTGGGAGGCTGGAGGGCCATATTCTGGAGCCTCATAGTGCTGTCGGCGGCACTGCTCATCGGTGCTACCCGCATGGATGAAAATCTCTCGTTCAAGAACCTGAGCATCTACAAGTCCTCGTCATTGAAAGTTATTGCCGACGGCATCTACAACATATTGAGCAACAGGCGGTTCCTTCTGTATGTTCTTACGTATATGTTCTCCATGGGCGTGCTTTTCACCAACATCGCCTCCGCTCCATTCCTTATGCAGGAGCATTACGGACTATCCACCCTGCATTTCAGTATAGTGTTCGGATTCAACGCATTGACCTTCGCCATCGCAGCAGCGCTCATCCCTAAATTCAAGGACAATGATGCGGCTATCCGGTTCGGGACATTCGCGCTTGCGGGATTCTCGGTGCTGACGGCAGTCGTGCTGTTTTTCAAACCCGGGTTCTGGTGGTACGAGATACTGGTATTCATCCTGATGTTGATAGTCGGCATAGTCTCCACAGCCTCCAATGTCTCGGCTATGGATTCGGGACGGGACAATGCAGGGGTGGCATCTGCCCTGCTCGGCGCCATCGGTTATGCTTTCGGCGGAATTGTGCCTGCGATAGTGGGAATGGGGGACATGTTCATCACCACCGGGGCGCTTTTCCTCTGCAGCTCAATGCTTACACTCGTCTGCGTGCTGATTTCTCTTGCCGGAAAGAAATCCGCTTAGTAATTTTGCTCCCAAATAAGTGTGCGTATGGAATTGTATGAATATGCTAGGCCTGACATAATGTCAGGGAAGAAGATTCTGTATCTGCATGGCTTCGCTTCGAGCGGCCAGAACGGTACGGTAAAGACAATGGGGACATTGCTCCCTTCAGCAGAAATCATTGCCCCGGACATCCCCGTAGAGCCTGTCGAGGCCATGGATATGCTTAAAAAACTTTGTGAGGCGGAAAAGCCTGACCTGATCATAGGTGCGTCGATGGGCGCGATGTATGCCGAAATGCTGCGCGGATATGACAGGATTCTCGTGAACCCGGCATTCAAACTCGCCGATACCATATTGAAGAACAATGGTTTGGGACGACAGGAGTTCCATAATCCAAGGCGCGACGGACAGACATCATTTCTTGTAAACAAGGGACTTATAGAAGCGTTCCGTGAAGTGTCTTCGCACAATTTCGAAGGACTCGAGCCCGACAGCTCCAATCCTGTCTTCTTCGGGAAGGTCAATGAAGAGAAACAGCGCGTTTACGGAATGTTCGGCATCCACGACACGCTTGTGACCGGCACATTCGAGTTGTTCTCGACCTATTATCCCAATGCAATCCGGTTCAATGGGGAGCACTATCTGGATGACAGCGTCTTCCTGCATTCGGTCATGCCTGTGATAGAAAGGATAGACGACAAGCAGGAAAACAGGGCCAAAAAGGTGATGCTCATAGCATTGACAGATACCCTTCTGGATATGACAAACGGACAGGCTCATGGGCTCGCCATAGAAGATATGGAGCCTTACGGGAGTGCGGTGAAGGCATTCGCCAAACTCTCAGAGCAGTACTCGCCTTATGTGCTGATTTCCAATGACTTCAATGCCCCTGAGCGTCTTCCGGAACTCTATCATTGGGTGGAAAAACGACTTGGCGTGCCGGCGTGGAACAGAATCGTAATCTCCAATAAAAAGGATATGCTGCTCGGAGACTATCTCATCGACAGGTATCCGGAACGGCTTGGTACTGATGACTTTATGGGAACCGTTCTCCGTTTCGGAGAAGAACCGTTCAAGACATGGGAAGAAGTGCTGACATATTTCTCCCGTCTCGGCGGCCAGTAGAATCGCTGATTCCTGTCATGGTGTGATTTTTGCGGTGATTTTCTGCTTGGTGACAAAGGACTATGTGCCGTCGCCCAGTTTTATTTAAACATAATTAGTATGAAACGTAGTTTATTGTATTCAGGACTCATGCTTGCTCTCTTGGGAGTATTTGCCAGCTGTAACAAAGACAGCAAGTCCGATGAAAATTGGAAAGATATTCCGTCAAATCAGTTTACCGCAGAAAGCGGAAAAGCTGAAATATCTGTCAATTCCATACCTGTAAGCATGGGAAATGTAAAATTGACGGCATCCAGCGCGACCGAAGGCGTCCTCCAGATGAACAATGTCGTTCCTTGCGCTTCTTCTGTCGCAGTCAATGTGAATCTGAAGAATACCGGTGACTCGAAATGGACATTCAGCGGTGAAGGCAACATCTACAATATGACAGTCATGTCATTGTTCAGTGCAAACAAGACACCTATATACACAGTGTCAGTGGAGGGTGAAATCGACGGCAATGAGAAAATCTCCGTCAAGGCAGCAACGAAAGTAGTCGCAAAAGGCGGTATGGAAGGTGACTGGAATCTGCTCAGAGAAGCTGCCCCTGATAAGGACGGAGTGCCTGTGGTAACTCCTTTGCAGATTACCTGGACGGCAAGTGGTGATTACGCTGTCAGTGCAGCCATGATGGGCAAGATGCTCAGTATATTTGGTAGTGTTCAGCTTGCTGACCAGCTTGACAGGCTTTCATTTACTGAGGACGGAAACGTGACTGCAAGATTTTGGGAATCTGACGAGGATTCAGGCAATTCAGGAATCCCTGATATGAAGGAGTTTGATGGAATCATCAAGAAACTTGTCGGTCCTGACGGCAAATACCATTTCGTTCCGACCACCCACACCGAAACCGAATGGATAGACATTCCGCCTGCAAACTTGGCTTTCTGGTATGCGAACGGAGGAAACCTTTTCGTTCTGCCTAATATCGCTGCATTGTCAGAAATGGAAGGAGCACAGGCTGATGCGTTCGTGACCAAGGCAGCTGACCTGTCCGGTTTGAGCGAACTCCTTGAAGAACTTCAGAAACTGGGCATTGACCCTAAAGAAATACTGCCGGTCATCAAGAATTTCATGGCCAACGGCTTGGTAATGAAATATGTGGTTACAGACAACTCTCTGCAGCTCTTCATGGACAAGGAGCTTTGCGATCCTATAGTGAAACCGCTGCTTCCGTTGCTGGACCAGCTCGACAAGAAACTCGAGGAAATGGCCAAGAATCCGGATATTACGGAGGAGCAGAAGGCTGAGCTTCAGAAACTTCAGACCCTCATGGGAGTGTTCAGACTGACAAAGCCGTCCGACCTCAAGGCTGTCTGGGCGAATACTACAGAATTTGCTGTAGCGATGAATTTCGTGAGGTAATGCTCAGAAACATTCACGCATTATCTGCGTGATGTTTAAAACAATGCAGGGACTTCATTCTTTATGAGGTCCCTGCATTGTTTTTGAGTGCTTCTACTATCTGGAGAGTTTCACCTTGAGTTTGGAAATCATGTCCCTGGTCATCGACTCTAAGTCATATTCCGGTTTCCAGTCCCATTCCGCACGGGCACAACTGTCGTCCATGCTGTCCGGCCAGCTGTCTGCAATGCTCTGCTTGAGCGGGTCCGGGGCATATTCCATCTCGAATGAAGGTATTTCCTTGCGGATGGCTTCGTATATGTTTTCAGGAGCGAAACTCATGGACGCGATGTTGAATGCGTTCCTGTGTATTAGCCTTGAAGGATCTGCTTCCATGAGACTGATGGCAGCGTTCAGCGCATCCGGCATGTACATCATGTCCATAAATGTACCCGGTTTCAGCGGGCAGATGAATTTCTCACCTTTGACTGCAGAATAATATATGTCCACAGCGTAGTCCGTGGTGCCGCCTCCCGGGAGCGTGACATTGGAAATCAGGCCCGGAAATCTCACTGCACGTGTGTCCACGCCATATTTGAGGAAATAATAGTCGCTCAGGAGCTCGGTCGTAACCTTGGAAACTCCGTACATTGTCCTGGGCCTCTGTATGGTGTCCTGAGGAGTCCCCACGTGCGGGGTGGTCGGGCCGAAGGAACCGATGGAACTCGGCGTGAATACGGCACATCTTTTTTCTCTGGCCACTTCCAGCACGTTCCACAGGCCGTCAATGCCGATTTTCCACGCGAGCTTGGGTTTGGACTCGGCTACCACTGAAAGCAGTGCCGCAAGATTGTATATCGTGTCAATATGATACTTCTCCACCACGGAGGCAATCATTTCCCCGTCAGTGACATCCACCACCTCACAGGGACCGGACTCTTTCAGAATTCCTTTCGGCTCGCTGCCGTGAATATAACCGACTACAACATTGTCATTGCCATAACGGCTGCGCAATTCCATTGACAGTTCAGAACCTATCTGTCCTGTAGCTCCGATGATGAGAATTTTTTTCATTTTTGATGTGATACATTTTCTTGGGAAATGCTGCTTTCCCCTGTTAACCAATCTTATGTGACTCTTATGTGACTCTTTAATTTAATCCGTTAAAAAGAGTTACTCACAAAAGTAAGCAGTTTTTTTCATCATTCCTATATGGAAAATCCAATTTTAATCCGTAATTTGCCAAGACAAAAAGACTTTACACAAAACAGACTTTATAATGTACGGAAAAATGAAAGAGCATCTCAGCAAGACTCTCACTGAGATTCGCGAGGCGGGACTCTATAAGGAAGAACGCCTGATAGAGAGTTCACAGTCAGCAGTTATCGATGTCGCTGGAAAAGAAGTGCTTAACTTCTGTGCCAACAACTATCTCGGACTGGCAAATGACCCGAGACTTGTCAAAGCTTCCGCAGCAATGATGGAGAAACGCGGTTTCGGTATGGCTTCAGTGCGTTTCATCTGCGGAACACAGGATATCCACAAGCAGCTGGAAAAGGCGATCAGCGAGTATTTCCATACTGAAGACACCATCCTCTATGCCGCTTGCTTCGATGCCAACGGAGGAGTCTTCGAACCGCTTCTGACTGAGGAAGATGCCATCATTTCCGATACATTGAACCATGCGTCCATCATCGACGGCGTAAGGCTCTGCAAGGCGAAGAGATACCGTTATGCCAATGCTGATATGGCCGATCTCGAGCGTTGTCTGCAGGAGGCTCAGGCCCAGAGGTTCAGGATTATCGCCACTGACGGAGTGTTCTCCATGGACGGAAACGTGGCTCCGGTGGACAAGATCTGCGAGCTGGCGGAGAAATACGATGCACTCGTGATGGTGGACGAGTCTCATTCAGCAGGAGTAGTAGGCGCTACCGGTCATGGCGTAAGCGAGCTCACTGACACCTATGGCAGGGTGGACATCTACACCGGTACTCTCGGCAAGGCATTCGGCGGCGCTATGGGAGGATTCACCACAGGAAGAAAGGAAATCATTGACCTTCTCAGGCAGAGAAGCCGTCCTTATCTTTTCTCCAATTCATTGGCTCCTTGTATCATCGGCGCAAGTCTGGAGGTTTTCCGCATCCTGAAGGAAAGCAACGAACTGCATGACCGTCTCGTGGAGAATGTCAACTACTTCAGAGACAGGATGATGGCTGCCGGCTTCGACATCAAACCGACTCAGAGCGCCATCTGCGCAGTGATGCTTTACGATGCGCGTCTTTCACAGGTGTTCGCGGCCAAGATGCAGGAAGAAGGCATCTATGTCACCGGCTTCTACTATCCGGTAGTGCCTAAGGACCAGGCCCGTATCCGCGTGCAGCTTTCTGCGGCTCACAAGAAAGAGCATCTCGACAAGTGCATCGACGCATTCATCAAGGTCGGCAAGGAACTCGGTGTGCTGAAATAGCATTGTAAGGAATAAAAGGAATTGCGGCATTCTCCGGTTGATGGAAAATGCCGCAATTTCATGTTGCTTGTGTCGCTTACTTGGTGCCGAAGATCCTGTCTCCAGCGTCTCCCAAGCCAGGAACGATGTATGCGTCCTGATTCAGGTGGTCATCTACGGACGCTACATATATATCTACGTCCGGATGCTCCTTCTGTACCTGCGCGATTCCCTCAGGAGCTGCTACAAGGCACATGAGGCGGATATTGGTGCATCCGCGTTCCTTCAGCATCGTCAATGCGTCGCAGGAACTTCCTCCAGTCGCGAGCATAGGGTCGGTAACGATTACCAGGCGCTTGTTTATATCCTCAGGAAGCTTGCAGTAATAAACTACCGGCTTGTGAGTCTTCTCGTCGCGGTAGAGGCCGATGTGACCGACTTTTGCCACAGGTACCAATGTCTGGAGTCCGTCCACCATGCCGATACCTGCACGCAGAATAGGTACGATGGCAAGTTTTCTTCCTGAAACCTTCTTCGCCGTCATCTTGCAGATAGGGGTTTCGATTTCGACATCAGCCAGCGGAAGGTCGCGGGTGACCTCGTAGCCCATCAGAAGTGAAATTTCTTTAAGTAATTCGCGGAAATCCTTGGAACCGGTTTCCTTTTTCCTCATGATTGTCAGCTTGTGCTGAATCATCGGGTGGTCTATAACGTGAATTGTGCTCATTTGGCCGTTTATTTTTCGTAAAGTTACCATAATTTTTCTATTTTTGTACGATTTGAAAAACGATTTCCCATATGCTGAGAGTTTTCTGCAAGAATACCGGTACTTTTCAGGAGTTTCCTGAGGGTACGATGCTGCTCGAAATGATAGACAGTTTCGAGTTCGAACGCCCTTATGAAATCATTGCGGCGAAGGTCAATAATGTCGCACAGGGACTGAAATTCCGGGTCTATAACAACCGCGATGTGGAATTCCTGGACTATCGCTCGTACAGCGGAAGGAATGTCTATAGCCGTTCACTCTGCTTCCTGCTCTATAAGGCGGCGCAGGACGTTTTCCCGGATTGCAAGGTGGTGATGAGAAGGCCGATATCCAAGGGTTTCTTCGTAAGCATCGACAAGGCTGACGGGAATCCGCTGTCCGCGCTGGACGTGGCCCGAATAAAGCAGCGTATGACAGAAGTCGTGGAGGAGAAAACGCCGTTCCATAGGCATGAGGTGCAGATAGAGGAGGCGATAGACGTGTTCAGGAAACTGGGCCACATGGACAAGGTGAAGCTGCTGGAGTCTTGCGGAGAGGTCTATATCAGCTATTATACATTGGGCGACACGGCAGACTATTATTATGATGTGCTGGTTCCAGATGCCGGCTATCTCAAGGTCTGGGACCTGACCCCATATCGTGACGGTGCGATTCTGAGAGTTCCGGACAGGCATAAGCCCGAGCAGCTGGCTCCGTTCATTGAACAGCCCAAGACTTTCGACGTGTTCGCGGAGACTATCCGCTGGAACCGCATAATGGGACTGGACAATGTCGGTGACGTGAACCAGGCTTGTATCGACGGCAAGGCGACTGACTTGATTCAGGTGGCAGAGGCGCTGCAGGAAAAGAAGATTGTCCAGATTGCGGAGGAGATATTCAGCAGGTACAAATCTCCGCAGAAGGTGCGCATTGTCCTGATTACCGGCCCGACCAGCAGCGGCAAGAGCACGTTCTGCAAACGTCTGAGTGTGCAGTTGAAGGCTTGCGGTCTGCATCCGGTGTCTTTCTCTACTGATGATTATTTCGTGAACAGACTGGATACGCCGAAGCTTCCGGACGGCAGTTATGATTTCGACAATTTCGATACTGTGGACCATGCCGCGTTGCAGAAGGATGTGCTGAAGCTTATTTCCGGTGAGACCGTGGAAGTGCCTGAGTATAACTTCGTTACCGGTATTCGAGAGTACAATGGGAAGAAACTGGCTCTCGAGGAGGGTTCCATCCTGCTGATCGAGGGACTCCATGCGCTGAATCCGAAACTGCTGGACAATATCCCTGATTCCGAGAAGTTCCGCATATTTATAAATACCATCACGAGCATTTCGCTGGATGACCATAACTGTATTCCGACAAGTGACAACCGTCTGTTGAGGCGTATTGTGAGGGATTTCAACAAGGGGGCGTTCACGGCCCAGGAGACTATTTCCAACTGGCCGAATGTGCGTCGTGCCGAGGTGAAGTGGATCTATCCGTACCAGGAGGATGCTGATGTGCTGTTCAATTCTGCCTATCTTGTGGAGTTTGCGGTGCTTCGCAGCCATGCTGAGAGGATCTTGTCTACTGTGCCTAAGAATTGTCCTGAATACAGTGAGGCGCACAGGCTTGAGAAGTTCCTGCATTATTTCGTCTATGTTTCGGACAAGCAGATTCCGCCTACTTCGCTGATGCGTTACTTTATCGGATAGATTGTGGGCTGTAATGGCTCGTGGTAACTTTAAAAATCATTGATTATGAATACTTTATATAAGAAACTCTGTGGTGTTCTCTTTGTCGGTCTCCTGACATTGACATTGTCTTACAGCGGCTTTGCTGCCGGTCCGGTGGAGTCTGCCGGCATTGAAAAGAATGGCGCGGCGAAGAAGGGGGACGGCGTCATCCGGATTCTGGCGATCGGGAACAGCTTTTCGCAGGATGCTGTGGAACAATATCTTTACGAGCTGTTCGATGCTGCCGGAATCAAGGTGATAATCGGCAATATGTATATAGGTGGCTGCTCGTTGGAGAGGCATTATAATAATTCTGTTTCGGGCAAGGATGCGTATGCTTACCGGAAGATTGTCGATGGGAAGCGGACCAATACTCCGAAGACCAGACTGATTGATGCTGTCTTGGATGAGCCGTGGGATTATATCAGTCTCCAGCAGGCGAGCGGCAAGTCCGGTCTGTATGAAACTTACAATCCGTATCTGCCTTCATTGATTTCGTATCTTCGTGAGAATGCGCCGAAGAAGGATTTCAAGCTTGTGTGGCATCAGACGTGGGCTTATGCTTCGGATTCTGATCATAGGGATTTCCCGAAATACGGGAACAGCCAGATGGCAATGTATGAGGCGATTGTGTCTGCGGCCAGGAGGGCGTTGAAGGACAATGATTTCGATGTGCTTGTTCCATCCGGTACTGCGATTCAGAATGCGAGGACTTCGTATGTGGGCGACAAGTTCAACAGGGACGGCTACCATCTGGAGCTGAATTATGGCCGTTATACTGCTGCCTGCACGTGGTTTGAGGCGATTTCCGGAAAGTGTGTTGTGGGCAATTCCTATGCGCCGGATTCTGTAGATGAGGGCAAGAAGGCGGTGGCGCAAAATGCTGCCCATCTCGCTGTCCGTCATCCGTATCGAGTCACGGTAATGAAACGCTTCCGCAGTGAATAGAAAAAGATTAAGCATATTATTAAGCATATTATTGGGGATATGAATGTTTATGGCGGCGCAAGGACAGGGGGGCTGCGCTTGAGAGGACTTGCCGCCCTCCCATTGTTTTTTTATTGGGACTCTGTCCCAAACCCTGACACTCCGTGCGGCCTTTCGTCCTCCACGTATTTGCAAGAGCAAATACCCGGACCCGGCCGGTCGTCTGATGACGACTTGTTAAATAGTACTGGTGCTCCGGCTGTCACGGCGACAATTTCGCTATATTTGTCAGATGAATAGAAATAGGATATGAATAGATTGAGCATATTATTGGGGATAGGAATGATGATGGCGGCGCAAGGACAGGTGGCTGCGCTTGAGAGGACTTGCCGCCCTCGGCACGAGAGGGAGGGGCCCACGAAGTGGGAGGGCCTGGTCCTCTCAAGTGCTCCGCCTGTCACGGCGACACGTTAGCTATAATAAATTAGATATGAAAAGATTGAGCATATTATTGGGGTTAGGAATGTTGATGGCGGCGCAGTTTGGGCTGTCTGGGGCGGCGTTCCCGTCGGCGGCGATGTCAGGGACAATGTCCGGAATGGCGTCGGTGCAGGGGACTGCGGCCGGCTATAAGGCAGTTGCGGACATGGCGGCGTTCAGGAAAGAGTTGGCGTCCAAGACATCGGTATTGACCACGATTCAGGCGAAGTTTGTCCAGACGAAGTACCTGAGCGTATTCAGCAGGGAAATGAAATCCGAAGGACGGTTCTACTGGCAGAAGACCGACAAGATCTGCCTCGACTACCGTACACCGGTCGCCTACGAAATCGTCATCAACGGCGATAAGATCAAGACCGTAAACGCCGGCAAGGCCTCCGTCATTGACACCAAGGGAAATCCCATGATGGACCAGATGAGCACACTCATAACATCCTGTATGACAGGAGACTTGACCAAACTTGGCGCTGATTTCGCCGTGAACGTGGAAGAGTCATCAGCCGATTACAGACTCACCATCGTCCCGAAATCGAAGACAGTCCGCGCATATATCGACAAGATGGTTATCCTGCTGAACCGCAAGGACTTGTCCGTGAACCGGCTGACCATGTACGAGAATGCTTCCGACTATACGATGTATGACTTTACAGATAAGAAATTCAATGCGGCGATACCTCAGACTGTCTTCAATATGCGTTAGCCTCGCATTGACGGCCTCCTGCTTTCCGAAACTCCTCGTTTCCGAACTGCCGCCGGCCCAGAATGTCCAGGAACAGACCGCAACATTCGAGTCTGCAGCCGTCCAGACTAATGCAGACGAAAGCAGCAGTGCCGAACCGCGCAGCTTTACATTTACATTGGGCGTGGGGAAACGGCAACTGTCAGGAATAATGCTGGCCAAACCTGTTGAGGAAGGCTCGTGGAGAGTAGTCGGAACCACATATTTCGGAATGACATTGTTTGACATGACAGTCTCCAGAGACAGTTACGTCACCAACTACGTCGCAGACGCCATAAGCAGAGATGCCTTCTCGGCATTCCTCGCTTCCAAACTCAGAAAATCATTATCAATGTAACGAACGATGCCAGAAAACGAGATATATAACTACGCGCCGGAAGCGAACAATGCAGTGGCTAAATCTCCTCAAGAGTGCCGCAGAGTCCTGAAAGAACTCGGCTGCTGCGTGATAATCCCGACCTACAACAACGCCGGAACTCTCTCGCAAGTCATCTCCGAAGTCCTGCAATACTCTGAAGACGTGATAGTTGTGGATGACGGCAGCACTGACACCACACCTGAAATCATCCGGTCATTCGGAGATGCCATAAAATCATTGACCCAAGAAAAAAACCAGGGCAAGGGCGTGGCGCTCCTGTGCGGAATGGTCTATGCGAAAAGATACGGCTTCAAGTATGCCATCAGCATTGACTCCGACGGACAGCATTATCCTTCAGACCTTCCGATTTTCGCGGAATCGATAAGCAAAATGCCTGATACACTGATAGTCGGGGCACGGAACCTGCGGGCAGAGGGAATGCCCGGCAAGAATACATTCGCGAACCGTTTCTCCAATTTCTGGTACAAACTCGAAACCGGAATACGCCTCGACGACACGCAGTCAGGCTACAGAGCCTACCCGCTCGACAAGATCGAATTGGGCTCGAAATTTCTCACCGGCGGATACGAATTCGAACTCGAAATCCTCGTCTTCTCCGCATGGAGAGGAACCAATGTCGTCAATGTCCCTATCCGCGTCTATTATCCGCCTGAAGGAGAGCGCGTCTCGCACTTCAAGCCATTCCGCGACTTTACGAAAATCAGCATACTGAACACCATCCTCGTACTGTATTGCCTGCTCTGGCGCTGGCCGGTGAACTTTTTCAGGAAGCTAACGTGGAAGAATTGTAAATCATTCATTGACAGATACATAATTCATTCGCCGGAAAGCAATGCGAGGATAGCGTCAGCGATAGCGCTCGGCGTATTTATGGGCGTGGCCCCGATCTGGGGATATCAGATGATATGCGCATTTGCATTGGCCCATCTGCTGAAACTGAACAAAGTCATAACGCTCGTGGCATCGAACATAAGCCTTCCGCCGCTCATTCCGTTCATCATATTTGCCGGATACTGGGTCGGATGCGTCCTGTTCGCCAAACCGGTCCTTCTGACGCCGGAAAACATAACGCTCGCATCTATCGGATCAATGCTTCTGCAATATGTGGTAGGCAGCATTGTCTTCGGCGCGCTCCTGTCGGCATTCAGCTGGTGCCTCTCGATGTCCCTGCTGGCCATTTTCCGGAAATCCCCTGATAAACCTGCATCCAATGTCTAAAATCTTCACACGACTATATATCTGGTTCCGCTCGCATAAGACGGTGTTTTGGATAACGCTGATACTCAGCGTGTTGTCAATGTGTCTTATGGCATCGCGGATCGAGTTTGAAGAGAACGTCACCTCATTTTTCCCGTCATCTAAGAACTCATCTCATCTCGCAGACGTCTATTCTCACCTGAAAGTGAGCGACAAGATAGTCGTGATGTTCACTCCTGAGCAGGAAGACGACAATCTGCTGTCAGAAGCATCAGAGCGACTCGGCGAACTGCTTTCCGATTCGAAAGATAAGTGTCTGATAGACAATTATATGTGCGAAGTCGGACAGGCCGACATAAGCGAAATGATGAACTTCATCCTCGGCCATCTTCCGTGCCTGATGGATGACAGTGATTTCCGGCGTCTGGAAGAACTGGACCGTCCTTCAGCAGTCGATTCAGCCATAATGAACGACTATGTGAACCTGATATCCCCGGCAGGATTTGCGATGAAGGACTACATACTCGCAGATCCGTTGTCCATAGGAAGCAGCGTACTCGGACGCACAGCCGAACTGAACCCGGTATCCGAATACAAAGTCCGTTCAGGACACGTCTTCACCCCGGACGGCAGGACAATGCTGACCTTCATCGAACCCGCATTCCCGTCAGGCGAGACCGCCCACAACGACGCCCTCGTGAATCTGATAGACAATGCATTGGATACCCTCGCCGAAGAATTCCCGAGCATTTCGCTCCACTATTTCGGCGGCCCTGTCATGAGCGTTTACAACGCACGTCAGATAAAACGCGACACCTATTCCACGTCGATAGTAGCCCTCATAATCATAGTCTTGTTCATCCTCGCGGTATTCAAGCGGAAACGCTCCGTGTTCCTGATACTGTGCCCGGTGTTGTACGGCGCATTGTTCGCCTTGGCATTGTCCTGGCTCATTCAGGGCAGCATTTCCGGCATCGCAGTCGGAGCGGGAGCGGCGATAATGGGCGTGGCGCTGAGCTATTCCATACACCTTCTGGCGCACCAGAATCACGTACATACCGTAGAACAGCTGCTTGACGAACTGTGCAGCCCGATGATTATCGGAAGCGTCACCACCATAGGCGCCTTCGCCGGACTGCTTTTTACCTCCTCCAAACTGCTTCAGGACTTCGGCCTTTTCGCATCCCTCACATTGCTCGGGACAATGATTTTCTGCCTCGTTTTCCTTCCGCAGTTCCTCACTGCACAGGCTGACCTCCGGGAAGGACGCATCCTAAGAGGTATAGAAAAATTCAGCTCCTATCCGTTCCACAAGAACAAATGGCTTGTAGGTGCGCTGATAATATTGACCGTCGTATGCACCTACATGTCCACTAAAGTAGGTTTCGACAGCGACATGATGGATCTGACCTACTGGGAGCCGAAACTGAAGGAAGCCGAGACGATTCTTAGCGGCAAGACCGAGGTCAATGCAGATGCCGGCGTCGCCGAGGGAGCTGGCAAGTCAGTCGCTGAGGAGTCTGAGTCCGGAGAGAAGAGCCTGTCCGGCGTAGCCGAGGGAGTTCAGGTCAATGAAAAGAGCGTGATGTTCGTGAGCGTGGGAAAGACGGCAGGGGAGGCCTTCGCCGCACAGAAAAGGACATTGGCCCGGCTCGATTCGCTGAAAGCCAAAGGCTTGATACTCAGTTATTCAGATGGAGGCTCGTTTGTCCGAAGTCAGGAAGAACAACAGGCAAATCTCGCGAAATGGCGTGCCTGGTGGACAGAAGAACGTGTGGCCAGACTGAAAAGCGAAGTTGCAGAAGCAGCCGTCAAATACGGATTTCGCGAAGACTCGTTCGATGCCGCACTGACCTCTCTCGTAAATAATTGTGAAACAATAGATTATTTCAGCGAAGAAGGTGTGCCGGAAGCTGTGTCCGCGTGGCTCGGAAACTCTGACGACCTGAAAATGCTCATAACCAGAGTCAGCCTCGACGAAAGCCTGATCGACCAGGTTTACGGCACATTCTCGGACAGGGCAGACCTTGTCATCTTCGACCAGGCCTATTTCGCAAACCAGGCAGCCAAGAGCATCAACGACGACTTCTACCTGATACTCTTCATCTCCTCATGCCTCATCTTCTTCGTTCTCTGGCTATCTTACGGCAGACTCGAACTTGCATTGCTCAGCTTCCTGCCGATGGCCGTGGGATGGCTGATAATCACCGGAATAATGGGTATCCTCGGGGTGCAGTTCAATATCGTGAACATCATCCTCTCCACCTTTATCTTCGGTATGGGTGACGACTTCAGCATCTTCATCCTTGAAGGCCTGCTGCACAAATACAAGACCGGTCACGAACTGCTCAATTCGCACAAGACCGCCATCTTCTTCTCGTCATTCACGATGATAGTCGGCATAGGCGCCCTCATTTTCGCCAAGCATCCGGCCCTTCACTCCATTGCACTCATCACCATACTCGGAATGGTAGCGGTGGTGCTGATATCCTATACCGCAGAACCATTGATATTCAATGCTTTCGTAACACGTCCTACATCGCAGGGAAGGCCACCATATACATTCGGAATGATAGTCCGCAACCTGGCGTTCTATGTACCTACCGTGCTTGGATGCTTTATAATATTGGTACTCACCTTGTTGCTTCTGTGTCTGCCGATCAGACGAAGACATAAGCAGGCATTGGTCTCCAAGATGCTTCATGTCGGCTGCAAGGTGCTCGTAGCGGTGACGCCGGTCATAAAATCTTTACGGATAGACAGAAAACTGGTCGATCCGGAAGAAAAAGATGGTAGCGACGTCAAGGCCAATAATGCCCGCCAGTCCGGAGCGTCCTGCAGCACTGTAGAACCCGGAATCATCGTGGCGAACCATCAGTCGTCGCTTGACATCATCCTGCTGATGGCAGCCTTCCCTAAAGTGAAATTCTTCGTGGCCGACTGGGTGAAAAACTCCCCTCTGTTCGGTCCCATAGCAGAATATCTCGGATATTACGTCCGCTCCGAAGGATATGAAGGCTCATTGACAAATCTCAAGAAAGACATCGACCAGGGATGGAGTCTCGTTATATTCCCGGAAGGAACCCGCACGACCGACGGAACCATCAGGAGATTCCACAAAGGCGCATTCTATCTCGCTTCTCAGGTCAATGCCCCTGTCACTCCGGTCGTGTTCTACGGCAACTGGCGGATAATGCCGAAAAATCATTGCTTCACCATTACGCGTGGACTGTCCGTGATGCAGGTGCTCGAGCCTGTGAAGACGGAAAACATTGACTATCACGACTTGGCAAAGCGAGTCGCGACATTGGTCAAAGACAGTTACGCGAAACTCTGCGACAGGTATGACGGGCCGGATAACCCGTATTTTGCTGCGACATTGGCCTCGGCCTATATATATAAAGGTCCGGTGACCGAGTGGTATGTGAGGGTGAAAATGAAGATGGAGAAGAACTATGCATTCTTCGATTCCATGCTTCCTGATTCCGGTCAGATTACGGATATCGGCTGCGGAATGGGCCAGATGGACTTCATGCTGTCGATGTACAAGTCGGGGCGCAGGATTCTGGGAATCGACTATGACGACGAGAAGATAACGGTGGCTCAGCATTGCTGGCTGAACAAGTGCCTGGGCAGCCTGTCGTTCAGATGCGATGATGCCTCGAAGGCGGAATTGCCGGAAAGCGATGCCTTCATCATCAGTGACATGATGCATTATCTCAGCGCTGAAAAACAGCAGGAACTTATACAGCGATGCGCGTCCAAGCTTAAGAGTGGCGGATTGATCCTGGTACGTGACTCTGATTCTGAAAATGCTGAAGGACAGAAGATTACTGCATTGAGCGAAGTGTTCTCCACCAAGATTCTGAGGTTTAATCGGACAGAGGGCGAACTGAACTACATATCCCAGTCGAGGATGGAGGAAATCGCACGTGAGACAGGTCTTTCGATGAAAGTGAAAGCGAATGACGAGATTACATCCAACACATTTTACATTTTGAGGTTGGAGTAGGTAATATATAACGTAAAATTGAAGCCGAAATGAAAATTGTCCTGAAAATATTCAAGTGGACGCTGACCGTGATATTGGCGATGGTGCTGGTGGCGGTTCTGGTCTGCGTCGGCCTTCACTCAAGCGCTGACCTTGCAGAGCCTGCGTTTGCACCATCCGGGTCACAGGCCGTCCAAGTCGGTGACAGCCTCCGCCTCTGGGTAAGTCCTGCTGTTTCCCGCGATACTTCGGCGAAAACTGACGACTACTCAGAGACTGAAACCTCGGACAGCCCCCGAGCCATAGCCCCCACAGCCAATCCTGCGGAGGTCAATGCCCTGAGACTCAGCGAGTCCGGACTTTGGGAAATGAGAGTCATCGGCAATGCCTTCGAGCGTGGAGAGGCCATCGGAAAACTCGCTCCGGAACTGCTTTACGAGCAGGAAAAAGCTTTCGCAGACAAACTTTTCGAGATAGTTCCGAGCCGGAGTTACAGGAAGCTGCTGCACTATTTTATCACCATTTTCAACAGGCGTTTAGGGGCCAATGTGCCACTGGCATACCGTCAGGAAATCAAGGCGATGTCCACAGCCTGCACAGATGAATTTGAGGAGTTCGGCAATGCCTACGAGCGCCAGATGCAGTATCATTCTGCCCATGACATTGGTCACGTTATGCAGGACTATATGCTGGTGGGATGTACCTCATTCGCATCGTGGGGCGAGGGTACTGCAGACGGTAACCTCCTGATAGGTAGAAACTTCGACTTCTATATGGGCGAGGAATTTGCACGGAACAAACTCGTCATGTTCGAAAAGCCTGACACCGGATATGCTTATGTGTCAGTCACTTGGCCTGGAATGACAGGAGTCCTCAGCGGAATGAACGTGGAAGGACTGACCGTCACCATCAATGCCTCCAAACTCGAGACACCGTCGATGTCGGCCACCCCGATATCCATATTGACCAAGGAGATACTCCAGTACGCATCGGACATCGACGAGGCTGTACGTATCGCCGCATCAAGACAGACTTTCGTGTCGGAATCCATATTGATAGGCTCCGCAAAAGACGGCAGAGCGGCAATCATCGAGAAAACTCCGTCTGAGATGGCGGTCTATGACCCCGCTTCAGGCAACCCGGACATACATCACATCATTTGCACGAACCACTATCAGTCCACCACCTTCAGGGACAATCCTGTAAATCAGGACAATATCAGGATGTCCGACAGTATGTGGCGCTTCAGAAGAGTGGAACAACTGCTGGAAAGTGCAGGGACATTGACTCCGGAAAAAGCCGTGCAGATACTGCGCGACAAGAAAGGACTCGACGGCGAAGAAATAGGATATTGCAATGAATTGGCCATCAATCAGTTGCTTGCGATGCACTCGGTAGTGTTCTGCCCGGTTGAACATAAGATATGGGTATCCACGTCGCCATGGCAATGCGGCAGGTTTGTCTGCTATGACATAGACAAGGTATTTGCTTCCGATTTCAGATGCGAAATCAGAAACGCCTCAGAGGACATCTCGCAGGACCCTTTCGTGGAAACGGAAGATTATCGCAAAGTGCTGGAATTCAAGGAACTGCTTCCGAAAGTCAGAAAGGCGGCAGGGGAGAGAAGACAGATGGATGAAGATTCATTGACATATATCATTGGCCTGGACTCGTTGTACTATGGCGGCTACAATGCGGTGGGCGACTATTTCCGTGCGATGGGGCAGCGGGAAAAAGCGCGGGAGTATTGGGGTGAGGCATTGGCGAAGAAGATGAAACTCGCTGAGAGACAGTATATTGAAAATAAATTAAGATAGAGATGAACATATTGGTTACAGGGGCCGGCGGACAGCTCGGACGTGAGATGATACGCGCAGTGGAAGGGACATCGCACAGGTATTTCTTCACCACGCGGCAGGACTTGGATATCGCTGATACTGAGGCGGTACGCGCCATGGTGCAGGACAATGGAATCGACCTCATCGTGAACTGCGCGGCATATACTGACGTGAACAGGGCTGAGTCAGACAGGGAGACAGCTGACCTGATGAACCACGTGGCCGTGGGCGGAATGGCGACCGTGATGAAAGAGCGCGGAGGAACATTGGTCCATATATCTACGGACTATGTTTTCGACGGCAATGCTTGCGTTCCGTACCGTGAAACTGACCCCACTTGTCCTGTAAGCGTCTATGGCGAAACCAAGCAGAAAGGGGAGCAGGCAATCATTGACTCCGGATGCAATTACCTGATATTCAGAACATCGTGGCTGTATTCCGAGTGGGGGAAGAACTTCGTGAAGACGATGTTAGGACTATTCGCCACTAAGGACAGAGTCAATGTCGTTTTCGACCAGGTGGGCACGCCGACTTGCGCGGGCGATTTGGCTGCGGCAGTGGTTTATGTTATAGAGAGCGGACAGACAGGAAAGAGCGGAATCTACCACTACAGCAATGAGGGAGTCTGCTCCTGGTATGATTTCGCGAAACGTATATGCGAACTGAGAGGAAGCGCCTGTGAGGTATGTCCTTGCCATAGCGATGAGTTCCCGAGTCCGGTGGCGAGGCCGCATTATTCCGTGATGGACAAGACATTGGTCAAGGCTGTTTTCGGCCTGAAGATTCCACATTGGAACGATTCTTTGGAGGTGTGTCTGGAGAAAATTTGACTAAACTGTCGCCATGATCTGCGGAAAGTGTTTTTTTTTCTAACTCCTTTATTCTTAATAAATTACAATGGGGGGGGGTAAATGCGCGTGAAATGAACTGAATATGAACCAGTTATTTGCCGAAAACCGGTTGCTCGTTACGTCTTTATTGACTAACTTTGTAAAGATTTTTTGACAGACAAAGTGCGGGGGCAGAAGTCAATAAATGAAATATAACGATGTTATTATGGAGATTTGTGAGAGAACATCGGACCAGAGCCGTCCTTTTGCCTTTAGAAAAGGTGACGACATAAAATAGAAAACAGTCGATGAAACTGGATAGTACAGATGCGTTTTCTATAGCTTCAGAGCAGAATTCTTCCGAGCGGAAAGCAGTCCGTCCGGAGGTAAGTTCGTGCAATGACTGGTGCTATGTCTATGTGCATCATGCAAAGCTTCCGGCCGTCATGGAACGGTTCGCCAGTGATGCCGAATTCCATGTCTTTGCACATAAGGCAGTGAACGGCATGCTGTTCATCCAGGGAAAAGTCCGAGCAGTGAAGAAGTACCTGCAGGACAATTTTCAGTCACTTTATCTGGTAAATGATTGTGGTACAGGACGGGAGGCGGTAATCCGCGACAGCGTGATGAAGGCGTTTATGAAGGTTCTCGAGATAGATCCGGACAGAGTCCGCTTTATGCTAAAGCCGATTTCCGAATATGCAGAAGGCAATCCTCTTCTTCGCATAACATCAGGCGTTTTCGAAGGCCTTGAAGGCTATGTCATCCGCATTGACAGGGACAGGAAACTCGTCATGGCTGTGGGTGACAGGACCATCGCCATTTCAGGCGTGAACAAGGAGTCCTTCGAAAAGGTGGAAGACTACGACAGGATGATGGAACTATTGGATAACCATTGATCTTTGAATTTATAACTATTTAAAAACCAATTAAATACTGATATGAATATTGTACGGAAAATCTCCAATTGGTATTTCTCCGGAAAGGCGCTGCCATACTGGGGACTGCTGATTCTTGATTGCTGCATTGTGGCTTTCTCTGGTTATGTCGGATACTATGTTGATCTGGGAGGGGACGGTTTCGCTGCGAATTTCTGGCCAATGACGGCAGCAAATCTGCTGGCGCTGGTCCCGTTCGCGATATCGTTCAAGCTCTTCCATACCTACTCCGGAATTGTAAGGTACTCGTCATTCATTGACCTTCAGAGAGTTGCGACTGCTGCATTTACCGGTTCAGTGGTATTCTATCTGATAGGATATGTCACCGGAGCAGTATTCCCGAATCAGACGATATTCTATTTCCCTAAGTTGAATACAGCCGTTACCGTCTTCATTCTCAGCACATTGCTGCTGTGGGTGGAGCGTATATTGGTAAAGAGGCTTTTCGACTCGTTCCATCTGGACGGCGCCATCCCTGTGGCTATCTACGGTACCAAGGCAGGCGGAATCAGCATTGCCAAGAGCATTGTCTCCATCAAGGACAAGAAGTATTCGCTCCATGCTTTCGTATCTGACGGACCTGAGATGAAAGGGTGCCTAATCATGGGCAAGCCTGTCTATCAGAATGGGGCAAAAATAGCTGAGAAACTGCGTGACGAAGGGGTGAAGGCGCTGCTCGTCTCGCCGCTAAAGACAGAGAGGTTCCGCCAGAACCAGGAAATGGTGGATGATTTCCTCAATGCAGGCCTCAAGATTCTTATGATGACCAATGCAGAGGAATGGGATGGAAAAGACATTTCATTGACACATAATCAGTTGCATGATGTGGCGATCGATGATCTCCTGCCGAGGGACAAGATCGAGGTCGATATGGAGGCTATCGGAAAACTACTGAAGGGACGCCGGATCCTGATAACTGGCGCTGCCGGTTCCATCGGCTCCGAGATGGTGAGACAGATTGCGAAATTCTCGCCGGCGGAGATGACCTTGATCGACCAGGCGGAGACTCCTATGCACGATATCAGGCTGATGATGTCGGAGCATTACCCGCATATCCAGAACGAGACCATCGTCACCAGCATTACCAATGCTGAGCACATGGAGCGCATCTTCTCCGAGCACAAGCCTGAGTATGTGTTCCACGCGGCTGCCTACAAGCATGTTCCGATGATGGAGGACGACCCGGCTATCGCCGTGCAGAACAATATATACGGTACGCGCGTGATTGCGGACCTCGCCGTCAAATACGGAACGAAGAAGTTCGTGATGATTTCTACCGACAAAGCGGTGAATCCGACCAATGTCATGGGCTGCAGCAAGCGTATCTGCGAGATATACTGCCAGAGTCTCAATCAAGCCATCAAAGACGGTAAGGTTCAGGGCGTTACACAGTTCGTCACTACCAGATTCGGAAACGTTCTCGGCTCCAACGGCAGCGTGATACCTATATTCAAGAAACAGATCCGAAACGGCGGACCGATCACCGTCACCCATCCGGACATCATCCGTTACTTCATGCTGATTCCGGAAGCCTGCAAGCTCGTGCTTGAGGCCGGGACCATGGGCAAGGGCGGCGAGATCTTCGTCTTCGATATGGGCAAGCCGGTGAAGATCGTCGATCTGGCCAAGCGTATGATAGCCCTTTCAGGAGCGAAGAATGTGGAAATCCAGTTTACGGGACTTCGTGACGGCGAGAAACTCTATGAAGAGGTGCTCAACGACAAAGAGGAGACCATTCCTACTACCAATCCTAAGATCATGGTGGCGAAAGTCCGTGAGTATGACTATGATACGGCTTGTGCCAATGAGAAGAGACTCCTCGAGGAATCGCGTACTTTCGACGATATGGCCATCGTCCGCATCATGAAGGAGATCGTGCCGGAGTACAAGAGCCGTCACTCGAAATATGAAGTTTTAGATAAAGCAATATAAATTATGAAAGAGTTCAATGATATCAAAGTGGCTGTCGCCGGAACAGGTTATGTAGGCCTCAGCATTGCTACGCTTCTTTCACAGAAGCATCATGTGACCGCAGTGGACGTCATCCCTGAAAAAGTGGAGAAACTGAACAACAGGATTTCGCCTATCCAGGATGACTACATCGAGGATTACCTGAAGAACAAACAGCTCGATCTCTCTGCCACGCTCGACGGCGAGTCAGCGTACAAGGATGCGGATTTCGTGGTGATTGCCGCTCCGACAAACTATGACAGCAAGAAAAACTTCTTCGACACATCACATGTGGAGGAAGTCATTGAACTGGTCCTGAAGGTGAATCCTGATGCGGTAATGGTCATCAAATCCACTGTTCCTGTGGGTTATACTGCATCCGTCAGGGAGAAATTCTCCTATCGTGAGCGTCAGGCTGACGGCACGATGAAGGTGGTGACTCCGAATATCATTTTCGCACCGGAGTTCCTGCGCGAGTCCAAGGCTCTCTATGACAACCTCTATCCGAGCCGTATCATTGTAGGTTTCGAGCAGGGCAATGCTTTCCTCGAAGAGGCTGCTCACACTTTCGCCCGTCTCATCCACGAAGGAGCATTGAAAGAAGAGGTTCCTGTCCTGTTCATGGGCAGCACCGAGGCTGAGGCCGTGAAGCTTTTCGCCAACACCTATCTGGCGCTCCGCGTAAGTTATTTCAATGAACTCGATACCTATGCTGAGATTAAAGGTCTTGACACTCAGTCTATTATAAATGGAGTCTGTCTGGATCCGCGAATCGGGTCCCAGTATAACAACCCTTCATTCGGCTACGGCGGATATTGCCTTCCTAAGGACACCAAGCAGCTTCTCGCCAACTACAATGATGTTCCTGAGAACCTTATCCAGGCCATCGTCGATTCGAACAGTACGAGAAAGGATTTCATTGCAGACCAGGTACTTACAAAGGCAGGCTACTACAGCAGCAACAGCCAGTGGGACAGCACCCAGGAGAAGAAATGCGTCATCGGCGTATATCGTCTGACCATGAAGTCCAACTCGGACAACTTCCGCCAGAGCGCCATTCAGGGTATTATGAAGCGCATCAAGGCCAAAGGAGCAGAGGTGATCATCTACGAGCCTACTCTCGAAAACGGCACTCATTTCTTCGGAAGTGAGGTGGTCAATGACCTCGCGGCATTCAAGTCCCGTTCGCATTGCATCATTGCCAACCGCTATGACGTCTGCCTCGATGACGTGAAGGACAAGGTCTATACGCGCGACATTTTCAAGAGAGACTAAGATGCTGGAATACAATATCTCTTTGTACAGAAAGACAGTCCTCGTGACTGGTGCAGCTGGATTTATCGGCAGCAATTTAGTGAAAAGGCTGTTTCATGAATTCAACGGTATTAAAATCGTCGGAATTGATTCGGTAACAGATTATTACGACGTTAATATCAAATACGCCAGACTCGAGGAAATCGAGGCATTGGACAAGGATTGGACCTTCGTGAAAGCGAGCATTGCCGACAAGGACATTGTCAATGACCTTTTCTCGAAATACCATTTTTCTGTGGTGGTGAATCTCGCTGCGCAGGCCGGGGTGCGTTATTCCATAACTAATCCTGACGCGTATATCGAGAGCAACCTGATAGGTTTCTACAATATTCTCGAGGCTTGTCGCCATAATGAGGTGGAACACCTTGTATATGCTTCATCATCAAGTGTTTACGGCTCAAATAAGAAGGTGCCGTACTCGACTGATGACAAAGTGGACAATCCTGTAAGCCTCTATGCTGCGACGAAAAAGAGCAACGAACTGATGGCTCACGCCTACTCGAAGCTCTACAACATTCCGTCCACGGGACTGAGGTTTTTCACGGTTTACGGCCCTGCAGGTCGTCCGGATATGGCATATTTCGGTTTTACGAACAAACTCGTGAAAGGGGAGACCATCCAGATATTCAACTATGGTAACTGCAAACGTGATTTTACCTATGTGGATGATATCGTGGAGGGAATAGTACGTGTCATGCAGCACGCTCCTGAGAAGCAGAGTGGAGAAGATGGTCTGCCTGTGCCTCCGTACAAGGTCTATAACATCGGCAACAGTCATCCAGAGAACCTGCTCGAGTTCGTGGATATCCTTCAGCAGGAGCTGCTCCATGCAGGAGTCCTTCCTCAGGACTACGACTTTGATTCTCACAAGAAACTCGTTCCAATGCAGCCGGGAGATGTTCCGGTAACATACGCAGATACCACGCCACTCGAAAACGACTTCGGCTTCAGGCCATCCACACCGCTGCGTGACGGCCTCCGTGCTTTTGCCCAGTGGTACAAGCGCTATTATGGAGAGAAGGAGTAGATGAACGACTTCGTGGCGTCGATAATGCTGATGGGGGCGATGGCATCGACAGACGGTTATCTTCCGTATTGGATGACGACCAATCAGTATGGACTGATGCCTGAGCGCAGAGGGGGACTGGCACTGTTGCAGGTTTATTCTCAGAGTGACAGGTCCAGGACTATACAGTACAGCTGCGGCGTTTCATTGGCGACCAATGCCTATCATAATCCACTCGACCCGTCATCCCGGACGGTCAATCTGATGGCCGATGAACTCTATGGCTCTGTCAAGTGGAAACTCTTGACACTGGACATTGGCATAAAACATAGAGAAAACGACTTTATCGGCGCATCGCGGGAATTGGGCTCATTGTCAGTGACAGGCGGGCATCTTGTGGAGACGGGAAATGCACGCTCGATGCCCGGGTATCTCCTCAGTTTGGACCCAGTTGCCTTGCCATTGACCAAAAAGCACTTGTGGCTTTATGGTGCGTACGGAGATTATATGACGATGGACGACCGCCATGTCGAAGGTGCATTGGTCCACAGAATGAGGGTGGGGCTGCGATATGCCGCGACAGACAGGCTGTCATTCGACGCGGTGATCGACCATTACGCGATGTGGGCAGGTCATCATCCGACAGATGTCAGTTATCCGGTGACGATAAAGAACTATATCAAGGTGGTGACCGGACGTCATGCAGGAGAAGGCGGAACCATGAGCGACCGGTTGAATGTCATCGGTGACCAGGGAGGAAGTGAGATATTCAGGGTTACATATCGTGCCGACAAATGGACTATTACGGCTCAGCACGACATTCCATACAATGACGGTTCGGGAATGGGATTCTACAATTTCCCCGACGGAGTCAATACGCTGTCATTCAGTTTCACTGACAAAAACAGATGGGTAAGCGACATCCTGTACGAACACCAATATACGCTGTACCAGTCGGGACCGATAAACGGCGAGATTTTCGATGACAAAGGCAATTCCATCACGCCGCCTGGAGTATCCACGGTAGGCATCGATGACTACTTCGCCAACTCCTATTACCGATCCGGCTGGACCTATCACGGAAGGGTAATCGGCGACCCGCTGTTCCTGCCGCGTGGTGTTCACGAGCAGACGTGGACGTCAGCGCGTGTGAATAGGGGCATAGAGAACAATCGAGTCAAGTCGCATCACTTGGGCCTCGGTGGAAAACTTTTCCGCAAGCACCCCTATAAATTGATGCTGACCTACACAGAGAACTACGGTACCTACCCGGCTCCCTACACGGGCGAGTCCCAGATACAGAAGCCCTGGGGAACGGTCCATGAAACCGGTCTGAGGCAGATTTCCGCTGCCTTCACAGGCCAGTTCGAATTCGTCTTCCGCATCCCCGGCCTCTCCGTCCTGTACGGCCTCTACCTCGACAAGGGCAAGCTCTACCAGGACGCCATCGGCCTCACCGTCGGTGTCGGATACACCCTCGGCCGCGGGGAAGTGAAACATAATGAAATTTTTCATAAACCTTTGTAATATTGTGATTTATGAATATCTTTATGTAAAGAATTTGATGATATGTTAGGAATTAAAGTATAATAAAACCGCAAGGAGACATCTCTTAAGAGATATCTCCCATTGGCAACTGGATGCTAAACAGAAAAATCAAACTTACTGTCTAATACAGCCTAAAGTTCCCTAGACTTTCGGCGATATCCATGAATAAGTTCTTTCTTACCATTTCGCACTCTAACATAAGGGGCGACTCTGGTTACTGACGATTTTTTTGTTTTATCGTCATCGAAAAATTCGATCGTTAGTTTAACCTTTTTCATTGTATATAAAAATTGTGATTGTAAAAAGGATATTGGCCTCTCGAAATAATCTAGACCATCCGAGTTGTAGAGTAAAAAAAAGAAGAGCAGTTGCTAGGGACAACTACTCTCTTAATTTCGAAAAAGATTAAAGTCTAACCCCTCAAATCCAAATCACATTTTTTATATCTGGAGGCAAAGATATGAAAATTTCTTTGGAAATCAATGTTTTGTAAAAAAAAGAAATGGAAAAGGAACACTTCAAATCATTGTGCTCTCAAACAGTGCATTTTACGGTGAGTAAGAAGATTAAACTATTATAATCTTTTGGAATATTGGGATTTATGAATATCTTTATGTAAAGAATTTGATGACATGTTAGGAATCAATGAACACAGAGTTATCGTAACAGGAGAATTTGCAGCAGCTGTCAGGAAAGCAGCAAAGGCTTCTGTCATTGCAAATTCTAAACAGGTATCTTCCCCAAAAGACTCGAAAGAAAAGAAATATCATTTCGATTGGAAATGATGGTATAGATTGAGACGTGTGAATAATTTAACGCCAAACGATATGAGACACTTGGTCATAAAGAATTTCGGTCCGATTCGTAATGCGGACCTTCAACTTGGACAGGTAAATGTATTGATAGGTATGCAGAGTTCCGGCAAGAGCTGCGTACTTAAGACGGCGTGCTATTGTACCTGGGTTGAAAAACGTCTTGAATTGTCTCAAAAGGTCAACGGTTTCGGTAACGGCTCGGCCTTCATTGACACCATGACCAGCTATTATCAAATGGCAGGATACGTCCATCCGGATACATACATCGAATATGAAACCGGACATGTCTTCTTCTCATACAGCCATTCAGAAAAGGAGTTTACGATGAGATGGAAAAATGATCATTGGAACTATAAGAGGCCAAAGGTAAGTTATGTCCCTGCCGACAGAAATTTGGTGGCGTCAATTCCAGGGTGGAGCTTCCTTCCATTGGATGGCAACATGCTTGACTTCATGTCAGATTGGGACAGGGCCAGGAAGTTTGTAAAGAGCGAGGAGAATTTCTTGAATCTGGGCATGTCTTATTCTTATGACTCCCAGACAAATACGGACAACATAAGACTGGAGAACGGAACTCCGCTAAAACTGAAGGAGAGTTCCAGCGGTATCCAATCGCTCCTCCCTATGTATGTACATCTCGATTATCTTACTGCAGGCCAATACAATGCAGAAGCAGGCAAGATGTCTTATGAACAGAAAGAAGAGCGCAAAAATCTTTTGTCGACCATTTATGCCAATCTCTACGAAAAGGATTTCAACCATGACGAGACGATAGAAGTCGTCACCATTGATGGCGTAGATTATTCGTTTTCCAAGCCAGATCAGGCGAAGAAGTTCAAGTCGATTTGTCAGGAGTATATCAATGTTGATCATAGCGAGATATTCCTTGAGGAACCAGAGGATAATTTGTTTCCTCCGACTCAATGCCAATTCGTGAATTGGATGCTGGAGCAGATAAAAACACACGGAGACATGCTTTTCATCACGACGCATAGTCCATATGTTCTGAATCAGCTGATCAAGGCAGCCCCGAAAGAATTGTCAGTAATGTTCACTCATCCACAGAAGCCTGCCAGCAGAGATTTTTCCGTAAAGCAGCTCAATGATGAGGAGATACATGAAGCTTACGATAACGGTGTAGATATGTTCTTCAATTTCGAGATGTATGTATGAAGCGGAAGATTTTGAACGTAATGCCTGAGTGCTATGTTGATACAAACCTGATAGAATATCTTCTGGATGGAGTAGTAAACCATCAACATTGCTGCTCAAAGGTAGTGGGCCAGTTGAACAAAACATTTGCAGACAAGTTCGCTATCGGAATTATCGATAAAGATAAAGTAGAACTCGGCTACATACAGGCTTGTGACGAGATTGCCAAGACTGAGCACCTGACATTATTGAAGCATAAATCCCGTCATCAGTATCTGATTACGATTTCTCCAGCAGTGGATAACTTTGTATTGGACAGCTCTAAAGAGCAAGGAGTCGATACGGAAAAATACAACCTTCCGTCAACTCTTAAGGAGTTCACCAAACTATCCAAGTCGGTCACCTCCAACACGGATGAGCGCTTCAAGAACTTATTTGCAGCTATTAACGGCAACTCTGAATTCAGAGCGCTAAAGATGACTTTGAAATATTTGTTGGACAAACAATACAATACGGATATTTCTGAACTGACACGGATTTTTGGTGGTGAAGCACGTGAAGAAAATTGAGTAACGTGTGAAGTGTAGACTTTCTTAATGATATTGCACTCATTGAGAGCATAATTGTACATATTTTCGCTCTTATGCAGTGTTTTTTATCAGGCCACAGATATGTGAAGACTGCTTGTGGCTTGGGGTAGATTGAAAACATTAAATGACGATTATTAAATTTAACATATCATGAGCATTTTTGCAGGAAAAACATTGATGATTACCGGTGGTACCGGTAGTTTCGGAAACGCAGTATTGAAGCGTTTTCTCAGAACAGACATTGCTGAGATCAGAATTTTCTCACGCGACGAGAAGAAACAGGACGACATGCGCCACGAGTATCAGGCGAAATACCCTGATGTTGCACACAAGATAAAATTCTACATCGGCGACGTCAGAAGTCTGGAAAGCGTGCGCTCGGCGATGCCAGGCACAGATTACATCTTCCATGCAGCCGCACTCAAGCAGGTCCCTAGCTGCGAATTCTTCCCGATGGAAGCAGTGAGGACCAATGTGATAGGCACTGACAATGTTCTTACGGCAGCTATCGAAAACAATGTCGGAGCAGTCATCTGTCTCTCTACCGACAAAGCAGCATATCCGATCAATGCAATGGGCATCACCAAAGCCATCGAAGAGAAAATCGCCGTAGCCAAGAGCCGTAACTCCCGCAACACCAAGATCTGCTGCACACGTTATGGCAATGTCATGTGCTCACGCGGTTCAGTGATTCCTCTTTGGATCGAGCAAATCCGCAGCGGCAACCCTATCACTCTTACAGAGCCTAAGATGACACGTTTCATCATGTCCCTCGAAGAGGCAGTGGACCTGGTTCTTTTCGCATTCGAGCATGGCCACAATGGCGACATTCTCGTTCAGAAAGCTCCGGCATGCACCATCCAGACACAGGCAGAAGCTGTCTGCGACCTTTTCGGCGGCAAGAAAGAGGACATCAAGGTCATCGGTATCCGTCACGGTGAGAAGATGTACGAGACACTCCTTACCAAGGAAGAATGCGCCAAAGCCGAGGATATGGGCAACTTCTATCGTGTTCCGGCAGACAACCGCGACCTGAACTACGACCAGTACTTCACCAAGGGTGATGTAAAGCGTGCTACCATAGAGGAGTTCAATTCTGACAACACATACCGTCTGAACTTGGAAGAAACAATCGCCAAAATCGGTGCTCTGGAATATATCCAGAACGAATTGAACGGAGTTGAAAATCTCGCGAAATAATGAAGATTCTGGTTACCGGCGCCAAAGGATTCGTAGGCAAGAACCTTTGCTGCCAACTGAACAACATAAAAGAAGGCAAGGCCCGCTGCTATGGAGACCTCCAGGTCGATGAAGTATTTGAATACGACATTGACTCGACTCCTGAGCAGCTGGACAGCTGGTGCGGAGAATGCAATTTCGTCTTCAACCTCGCGGGCGTGAACCGACCGAAGGACAATGACGAGTTCATGAAGGGCAATTTCGGTTTCGCATCCACATTGCTCGACACATTGAAAAAGCACCACAACACTTGTCCTGTGATGCTTTCCAGTTCACAACAAGCCTCATTGACAGGACGTTTCGGAAACAGCGAATACGGCAGGAGCAAGAAAGCCGGCGAGGATCTTTTCCTCGAATACGGCAAGGAGACCGGTGCGAAGGTGCTCGTCTATCGTTTCCCGAACCTTTACGGAAAATGGTGCCGCCCGAACTACAATTCGGCCATCGCCACGTTCTGCAACAATATCGCCAATGACCTCCCTATCCAGGTCAATGACCGGAGCGTTCAGATGGAAATCCTCTATATCGACGATCTTGTCGAGGAGATGATCTGCGCACTCAAAGGTCAGGAACATCATTGCGAATTCGAGGGACTTGACGTACTGCCATCCGCTGAAGGACATTATTGCTATTGTCCTGTCACTCACAAGACTACGCTTGGAGAAATCGTTGATACCATATATGAATGTGCACGTGCAGTACGTGCCGTGCCGGATTCTGCGGAAGGCCCTTCGACTGCAATCGAAATGCCGCAAGACGGTCTGCGTTATCGCCTGATGTCCACATTCCTCAGCTACCTCCCGAAAAAAAAGGCGATTTTCGATTTGAAGATGAACGTGGATCCGCGCGGGTCGTTTACCGAACTGGTACACACACTGAATTGCGGTCAGGTAAGCATCAACATTTCCAAGCCTGGCATCACGAAAGGAGAGCATTGGCACAACTCGAAATGGGAGCAGTTCATCGTGGTTTCCGGACACGGGCTCATCCAGATGCGCAAGGAAGGCACGGATGAAGTCCTGAACTACGAAGTAAGCGGTGACAAGATCCAGTCTGTCATCATGCTTCCGGGCTACACTCACAACATCATCAATCTTTCCGAGACCGAAGACCTTGTGACCGTAATGTATTGCAACGAAGTCTTCAATCCTGAAAGACCAGATACATATTTCGATAAAGTGGAGAAATAAAGAAATGGAAAAGACACCTATATTCGATTATTCAGATATTCATTGGAAGGATAACGGCAAACTCAAGCTCTGTATCGTAGTAGGTACGCGCCCTGAGATTATCCGTCTGGCAGCGGTCATCACCAAATGCCGCAAATATTTCGATGTCATCCTCGCCCATACTGGCCAGAACTACGACTACAACCTGAACGGCATCTTCTTCAGGGACCTCAAACTCGCTGAACCTGAAGTCTATATGGATGCAGTCGGTGACGACCTCGGCGCGACATGCGGCAACATCATCAACTGTTCATACAAACTTTTCGCCCAAACTATGCCGGATGCAGTGCTGGTTCTCGGTGACACGAACAGCTGTCTCTCAGTAATCGGCGCGAAACGTCTTCACATTCCGATTTTCCACATGGAGGCCGGTAACCGTTGCAAGGACGAGTGTCTCCCGGAGGAAACCAACCGCCGCATCGTAGATATCATCTCCGATGTGAACCTGGCATATTCCGAGCATGCACGTCGCTATCTTGCCGACTGCGGACTTCCAAAAGAACGTACTTACGTTACAGGTTCTCCAATGGCTGAAGTGCTTCACAACAACCTCGCTGAAATCGAAGCCAGTGATGTCCATAAGCGTCTTGGGTTGGAGAAAGGCAAGTATATACTGTTAAGTGCCCATAGAGAGGAGAATATCGATACTGAAAAGAACTTCCTCAGCCTTTTCAATGCCATCAACAAGTTGGCCGAGAAATATGACATGCCTATTCTCTACAGCTGCCATCCGCGCAGCCGCAACAGACTGGCATCCAGCGGATTCAAGCTGGACCCGCGTGTCATCCAACACGAACCGCTAGGATTCCATGACTATAACTGCCTCCAGATGAATGCATTTGCAGTGGTCAGCGACTCCGGCACCCTCCCTGAAGAAAGTTCATTCTTTACCAGCGTAGGCCATCCGTTCCCGGCCATCTGTATCCGTACCTCCACCGAGCGCCCTGAGTCTCTCGACAAAGCTGGATTCATTCTCTCCGGCATCGACACCATGGGCTTACTCCAGTCGGTGGAGACTGCCGTAGAACTAGTGAAGAACGGCGACTACGGCACACCGGTTCCAGACTACACGGACGAGAATGTCAGCACTAAGGTCGTGAAGATAATCCAGAGTTACGTGGGCGTGGTTAATAAGATGGTTTGGAGGAAGTATTAGGATTTTATTTGCAATTTCGAATACTCCTTATTACATTAACACATTAACAAATCCAGTCTGATATGTTTAAGAGCATTGAAATTGAACACTTTCGTGGCATAAGTCACGCGAAAATAGACGGACTGAAAGAAGTTAATATATTCTTCGGAAAGAACAATTGCGGCAAGTCTTCTCTACTTGACGCCATCTTTCTGATATCAGGATTGTCGAATCCGAAACTGCCGATTAACATCAATCTGCTGAGGAACTACCTTCGATTCGAGCCGTCAGACCTGGCATTGGATTTCTATACACTTGACACTTCGCGGCCAATCAAGATCAAGGCATCAAACGATGAAGTGCGGGAGCTTATGATTTCTCTGTTCGAATCAGCTGCCAGCCGTATAGACTTGCTTGGAAACGAGAATAACATATCTTCAACTGATACCAAGAACAGGTATGGTCTTGTGTTGAAATGCAAGATAAATGGGCATACAGTCGAGTCGTCCATCACCCTTTCTCATAAAGGCGTAAAAAACAACGATTACGAGCAAAGTGTCAAATATGATTCAGATTATAAAGAGAATCTAACTTGTCGATATCTTTCACCAAAGTATGACTTTTACACTTCAATAGAAAGTCTGACAGAGATTCTTAAAAACAAGGATGAACAGTTCATTCTCGAAGCGTTGCGCATTATCGAACCGATGATAAAAGACATAGTACTGTCACAGAATGAAGTGCTCGTCGATGTCGGCCTGAACAAGCGCATACCTATCAATGTAATGGGAGACGGTGCTCGTAAGATTCTCTCTATCCTCACGACGATTTATGAATGTCGTGACGGAATTGTTTTGGTTGACGAAATCAGCAATGGTTTCCATTATTCCGTAATGAAATCTTTATGGCAAACTATTTTGTTGGCGTCTAAAAAGAATAACGTCCAGCTATTTGCGACGTCCCATGATTTGGATTCAATTAAGGGATCGCGTGATGCCGCTCTTCATGATGAAGGTGACAAAGTAGCATTCTTCAAACTTCAGCATACAGCCGATGCAGAATTGAAGTCATACTGCTACACCACCGACAGTATCGATTATATGTTGAACCAGGAAATCGAGGTAAGGTAGGATGAACAAGATATTTATAGAAGCGAAGAAACCTCAAACTTCTGAGTATTGTTTCTTGGAAACCATCTTGAAGAATAAATTTCCGGACAAAATTTACAACATAATCTGCATGGACGGCGTGGACAATCTTTTTAATCAGGGCATTTTGACTCTGATCCGGACCTTTCAGGATAATGGAGATAAGGTGATTGTCATTCTAGACGCAGATACCATTGACAAAAAATGGGGATTTGAGGCAAGAAAGAGTAATACGATGGAGAAAATGCAGGAAAACGAGATTGATTTTCCATTTTTCCTCTATCCTAACAATCACGATGATGGAGACTTCGAAGTTTTACTCGAAACTCTAGCGAGAAAGGATCTTCACAACAAATGGTGGGACTGTTTTGCCGATTACGAAACCTGCGTTTCAGGAATACGCGACGAATCTGGAGAATCAAGATACATCATTCCTAACCGCAAAGCCAAACTCCACACCTATATCAGTTCTCAACGACTGAACAATGCCTCAAGAAAAAAGCTCGGTTCCGGCCAATGGCTATTTGACAATCCTGATTACTGGGATTTCTCGCGACCTGAACTTGAGCCACTTGTTGAATTTTTGAAGGAGAATTTGGAATAGTGGCGGATTCGCTCAAAGTGAAAACTCAAAAAAGGCAATTCCAAAATTGATTTAAAATGAATAAAATAATCAATGCTATATCTTTGAGAATAAAACTGTTGTATAACTCAATAAGGGAGGGAAAATTATATACATGGAGTCAGTATTCTGCGGAGGTTAAATAACTCCATCATACTTGGAGAAAACAATAAAATTGATGTTCATAGCAGAATTCCAAAGGATGTGCAAATTAGCATTTATGGTAGCAATCATACACTTGTTATTGAAGAAGGGGTGACTTTCAAAAAAAGGCAGATATGGTTTGAAAATCATGATTGCTATGTCAGTATAGGAAAAGGCACATCCATTGAAGAGGCTTATCTGGCAGTCGCCGAGAATGGCACAAAACTCACAATCGGTAAAGACTGTATGCTTTCAAGCAATGTTCGAATCGCCACCACTGATTCGCATTCTATCATTGATATATCAACATGTAAGAGAACAAATCCGGCAAAGGATATCACAATAGGCAACCATGTCTGGATAGGTTATAACGTGAATATTAATAAAGGCATGACAATAGCTGAAAACTCTGTCATTGCTGGTCATTCCGTAGTAACAAAATCAGTCCGAGCCAACTGCATTGCCGCAGGTATTCCTGCCAAATAGGTCAAGGTTGGTATCAATTGGAATAGAATGCGAGTATGATTTTTTAGATAGATGAAGAATTTCAATCGAATAAAATATTTTACATATCATGGCTGCTTAGAGCGAGGAAAACGCCGGGATAACAGCCCTGCAGCAGACACAAAAATTGATTATATCATAAGTGTGCTGAACAGAATGGGATATGGTGTAGATCTTATATCAAGGGCATCAAGTGCTGAACCATATTTTCTACATTCATCAGTAAAGAGCGTAGGAGAAAACAGTATTAGACATTTCTCCAGTTTTGGTAGAATGTCGTCTCCGCTTCGCGTCTTAAACAGGTTGTGGATGGAATTGCAGTTCTTCTTTTGGTGTCTAGCAAATATTAAGAGTAACGAGCAAATAATTGTATACCATAGTTTAGGCTATGACTCTGCATTTCTCAAACTCTGTAGACTGAAATCTATTCGGATAATTGGAGAGATAGAGGAGATTTATCAAGATGTGAGCAAACAAACAGAGTCTAGATGTCGTAACGAATACAAATTTATTGATATTTGCGAAAAATATATTTTCCCGACCCAACTGCTCGATCAGAAGGTAAATAAATTGCATAAGCCATCTCTTGTCGTGCATGGCGTATATGCAATTGAAAACATCCTTGAAAAGAAATTTTCGGATGGTAAGATTCATGTTGTATATGGAGGAACTCTTGACCCCAATAAGGGTGGCGCAGCAGCAGCAGCAGCAGCAGAATTCCTTCCGGCAAATTATCATGTTCACATCTGTGGATTTGGAGATCCTGCCAAAATCAAAACCATTGTTGACGAAATTCAAACTAAATCTAAAGCTAAGGTCACATTCGAAGGAGAACTAAAAGGAACTGATTATAAGCATTTCATTCAAAAATGCCATATCGGATTGAGCACACAGGATCCGAGCGCTGCATTTAATTCAACATCCTTCCCATCAAAGATATTGGTATATCTTGCAAATGGGCTCAAGGTTGTCTCAATAAGAATCCCGGCAATTGAACAATCTGCAGTAGTGGACAGCCTTGTATTCTATGACAAACAAACGCCAGAAAAAATAGCCGAAGCAATATTGAGTGCAAGCAAAGATAACACATGTGGAAATGAAATACTGAAAAAACTGGATAACAAATTCAGCGAAGAACTATCTAATTTACTAGATTAATGAAAGTGTGGAACAAGTACAAATATCTAGGAGAAAACAGTAAGATTGTCATTAAAAATGTCTTTGAATCATTTGTCGTCAAAGGACTTTCTCTGATCGTATCGTTTGCCACGACTCCGTTGTTTATCAAATATTTCAATGATAATATGGTTCTTGGAGTGTGGTACACTTTGTTATCCGTATTGATCTGGTTTTTGAATTTTGATTTGGGATTAGGCAATGGTATTAGAAATAATTTAGTAAAAGCATTCACTGCAAATGATACGGATAAGGCGAAGAGAGTGATCTCTTCTGGAATGTTCTCCGTCGGCATAGTTACTATAGTAATGTCTGTCATTGGAATAATATTGGTGTATTCCATGAATTTAAACAAACTGTTTAATATCGATACTAGCATAATATCGTCTCACACATTACTTCTTGCAACATTGTTTATATTTATAGCGATAATGTTGCGTTTTTTTCTTACAACCATATCATCAATATTTTATGCGTTGCAGAAATCTGCAATAAACAATGCCCTTGCATTATGTGTCAGTATCCTACAGCTCATCTTTATTGTCATTGCAAAATTCGATAGTCCGGAAGAGGCACTCCTGAATGTATCATTCGCATATATTTTTCTCTCGAATTTGCCCGTGATTGTTGCTGGAATAATTATTTTTTGTGGAAAATTAAAAGATTGTCGCCCTTCTATAAAGTTTGTTGACAAATCAAACATCAAGGCAATTATGGGAATAGGAGCCCTATTTTTCATATGCCAGATCCTCTATATGATTATAGCTAATACGAATGAGTTCTTTATCACTAATCTATATGGAGCAGAACATACTGCTGAATATACTTTTTATTATAAGTTGTCAACTATTGGGACAATGATTATATCTCTCGCTCTTACTCCCATTTGGTCGGTAGTCACAAAGGCTCAATCCGAAGGTAATTATCAATGGCTTGGGAAATTATATGGTTATATAAAAATTGGCGGCTTGTGTATTCTTGTTCTTCAATTACTTATAGTTCCCTTTATCCCTTGGCTGATGCGTGTATGGTTAGGAGCAGGAACAGTTGACGTTAACTATACAACTGCAACCGCATTTGCCTTATTTAGTGCAGTTTTTCTATATTCCGGTATGCTTTCAACAATTGCCAATGGGCTTGCTATGATGAAAATACAGACTATAACGTATGTCTTGGCTGTTGTTCTAAAGGTTGTACTATTATTGAGCTTGTATGCAATTACTAATTGGGTTTTTGTTGTATGGGTTAATACCTTAATTTTATTACCGTATATTCTTGTGCAGCAGATTTCATTAAATAGGTACTGTAAAAGAAAACTAACGGTTCAATAATCTACTATAATGTTGAAAATTTGATATGTTCAAAATATTATTTTTAATACTCATTCTAGCTTTACTTTTTGTCCCTCAAAAAAAAGAGAGTCGTTCGTTGACTTGGTTGTTTTTACTGTCTACATTTCTTGTAATGGGACTAAGACATATGTATTGCTACCAAGACACATTTGGTTATGTGCAGCATTATAATGATATTCAAACGATGCCGTGGGAACAAATTACTGATTATTTCAATAAAGATGTCATTTTTTGGTATTTATCAAAAGCAATAAGCTTTATTGCGGAAGGCAATTATACGATTTGGCTTTTGTCAATCTCATTCATATATTTGGTTTCATTCTATAATTTGATTAAGAAGGAGTCCATGTTACCTGCAGTTTCTGCTTTAGTAATGATTGTCATAGGTCTATATTATTTTGCATTTACTGGTTTAAGGCAAACATTGGCATTAGCCTTTATTACGCAGTCAATATATTACCTTTTAAATAGAGAAGCCAAGAAAGCATTGATGATGACATTAATAGCTAGTGTATTTCATTCTACTTCATTAGTATTTTTGTTATCATTTCCATTTACTCATATTAAACTTAACAAAAAAACGCTAGCAATATATCTTATCGTGGGATTATCTATTTATTCTTTAGGAACAAGGTTTTCTGCAATATTGAATAGTATTACTATAACGGATAGATTTGCTTATTATGCAGATAGTGATAGTACTTTAAGTTTTACTGGTTTCTTTATAAAACTTTTATTATTGATTTCATCTTATTATTTTCTTGGCAACACGCGTAATGAATATAAAAATATTGTTCTCATTCATTTGGCAATAATAGGACTCATAACACAATCGCTTAGTATATATATCGCTGAAATGTTTAGAATTAGCATGTATTTTTCAATCTCTTATGTTATATTATTTGCTAACTCACTATCCCAATATAGAAAACGTACGGGAAGAATAAAATTACCTGTGCTTCTAGTTGTTTTATTTTTGGCATATATTCTTGTGGCAAATAATAGTTTAATAAACAAGAATTATTTCTTTTTCTTTGACAATCCGGTAGGAATAATAAATAGTTTGTAATACAATGAAGTTGATTCAACTGAATGCTTGCTATGGTTACGGTAGTACAGGCATTATTGTTAGGGACTTGCAAGACCTCTGCTTGAAGCATGGAATTGAGAGTGTCGTCGCTTTCCCAAAGAGTAAAGGGACCGTAATAGGTGGATATAATATAGGTAATTTTTTAAGTAATAAAATACATGCTGCGCTAGCTCGTGTCAGTGGCAAGCAAGGCTATTTTTCACTATTATCGACTTTGAAGTTTTTATTGTTTTTAAATCATTATAAACCTGAAATCATTCATTTACATAATCTACATGGATGTTACATTAATCTTCCAATATTACTAAAGTATGCAGCAAAAAGAAAAATTGCTACTGTTGTAACACTTCACGACTGTTGGTTTTATACCGGTGGCTGTTCGCATTATACTAGTGTAGGTTGTGATAAGTGGTTGAAAGCTTGTGGTAATTGTCCTCGTCGTTATGATGAAACACCAGCATATTTATGGGACAGTTCGTCTCGGATGCTAGCCGATCGTAAACGTTTATTTGGCAATATTAAGAACTTAACATGCGTTGGCGTTTCCAATTGGATAGTTGAAGAGGCGCATAAGACAGTGTTTAAGGATGCCCTATGCATGACGATTCATAATGGTGTAGACACCGATTTCTTTCACCCTGTGGAATCTGGTTTTCGAGAAGAATACAATCTTAAAGATAAAAAAATCATCTTAGCTCCTGCTAATAAATGGTTCTCTGAAATTAATCAAGACACTTTCAATTATTTCGCTTCACACCTCTCCGATGAGATGCGTATGGTCTTTATCGGAACTGGTTGTGATGAGAAACGCCTTACCGATAAAATGATCAATCTCGGTTACGTATCGTCACGAGAGAAACTTCGTGATATTTATAGCGCTGCAAATGTAATGGTAAATTGTACACGTGAAGAATCATTGTCTCTCTTGAATGTTGAGGTTCAGGCATGTGGCACTCCTGTCATTACATATTCTAATACCGGAGTAAAAGAAACTGTGGACGGAAAATGTGGCTTTGCAGTCGATAATGGAAATCCCAAGGAATTGTGGATGGTGTTGATTGATGTCTTGTCTAAAGACAAGATTCGTTTTAGAGAAGATTGTATATCTTGGGTAAAACACTCCTTTAACAAAGAACGTAATTACATGCAATATATAGAATTGTATAAACGAATAATAGGAAACATTTCAAATTAGATACAATGATTAATTTTACCGTAGGCCCCGTACAGTCTTCTGATGCTGTGCGCGCTATTGGTGCCGAGCAGGTGCCTTATTTCAGAACATCAGAATTTTCTGAGACGATGTTGGAGAATGAGCGTCTTATTAAGAAATTTGCTCTCGCAACAGAAGATAGCAAGGTCGTTTTTTTGACAAGTTCGGGCTCAGGAGGAATGGAGACTGCTATCATGAACTGCTTGACCAAGAATGACAAAGCACTTGTCGTAAATGGTGGTAGTTTTGGAGCACGTTTCGTTGAATTACTTACTCTCCATGAAATACCTTTTACCGAAATTAAATTGGAACATGGGAAAGCATTAAAACAAGAACATCTTGCTGAATATGAAGGGAAAGGCTATACTGCATTTTTACTTCAAAAACATGAGACCTCAACCGGAGTGCATTACGACATAGATCTCGTTTCTGATTTTTGTAAGCGAAATGGCTGCTTTCTAATCGTGGATACTATATCAACATTTCTTTGCGATCATTTTGATATGGCAACAACAGGTGCCGGTGTAATGATTACTGGCAGTCAAAAAGCATTAGCTTGTGCTCCTGGCATCGCTGTCATGGTTCTAGCTCCATCTGCTATTGAACGTATCAATAAAAATAAATGCTGCTGTCAGTATTTTGACTTGAAACTGGCACTAAAGAATATGGAGAGAGGTCAGACCCCTTGGACTCCTGCGGTAGGCATACTACGTCAAATTAATACTAGGTTGAAAGAGATCGAGGTTAATGGAGGCGCCGAAACTGAAATTGCCCGTTGCGCCGGATTGGCCAAGTATTTTCGTGATAAACTCAAAGAATATAATCTTCCGTTTGAAATCGTCAGTGAGAGTTTAAGCAACGCAGTTACTCCGTTGCATCCAACGACTCAATCTGCCTATGAGATATTTCTTAAAATTAAGGATGACTACGGAATGTGGGTGTGTCCAAATGGTGGAGACATGAAAGAGACCATATTTCGTGTAGGGCACATAGGCTATCTGCATAAAGAAGACTACGATAAATTGATTGCTGCATTTATTGATTTGAGAGAAAAGAAATTCATCTAAACATTGATGCTGCATATGAAGAAAGTGATTACTTACGGAACATTCGATCTATTCCATCAAGGACATTATAACTTGCTCAAGCGTGCAAAGGCGCTGGGCGACTATCTCATTGTTGGGGTTACGACTGATAACTTTGACCTTGAGCGGGGAAAAATGAATACGTGTAACAACGTGATGGAACGCATAGATGCAGTAAAGGCCACTGGTCTTGCCGATATGGTCGTGATTGAGGAATATCGTGGGCAGAAAATTGATGATATCCAAAAATATGGGGTTGATATTTTCGCAATTGGTTCAGATTGGGAAGGCTATTTTGACTATCTGAATGAGTTTTGTAAAGTGGTATATCTTCCGCGCACTCAAGGAATATCATCTACTCAACTTCGTCAGGAGCGACCATCGGTTAATATTGCCATAATCGGCACAGGGAGCATTGCATCGCGTTTTGTGCCAGAGTCCGAGAATGTGAATAGTGCGAATATTGTCGCTGCTTACAACCCAAATCACGAAGCTTGTGTTTGTTTCTGCGAAAAGTATAAAATTCCGATAGCAGCCAAAGACTTGAATGAATTGTATGCTAATTGTAATGCTGTCTATATTGCTTCTCCACACTACACGCATTATGAATATGTAAAATCTGCTTTAATGTCTGGTAAGCATGTGTTGTGTGAGACTCCTTTTGTTTTTAGCCGTGCGCAAGCGGAAGAACTATATAACATAGCTCAGGCAAAGGGATTACATCTTCAGACTGCATTAAAGACGGCTTATTGTCCAGCATTCGGCCATCTTTTCTCGTTGCTCAAGTCAGGCGTTATAGGGGAAATTGTTGAGGTCAACGCCTCTGTAACGACTCTTACTGATGAGAAATCCGAGAAACTTGACCACCTTCATTTTGGTGGAAGCATGAGTGAAAATGCTTGCTTTCCATTATTGCCTATTTTCAAATTTTTGGGTACTGATTTCCGTAACATCAACTTCTATTCTAAGATGAAAAATGATGTGGATATGTTCACTAAGGCTGTTTTCAGGTACGATCATGCGGTTGCTTCCTTTCAAGTCGGTCTAGGTGTAAAAACGGAAGGGTGCATGACCATAGCTGGAACTAAAGGCTATGTGTATGTCCCTGCTCCGTGGTGGAAAACCGACTATTTCGAAGTACGCTACGAAGATCAGAATAAGAATAAGAAATACTTCTATCCGTATGAAGGTGAAGGTTTACGCTATGAGATTAAAGACTTTGTAGCATCTATCTTGTCTGATGGGTATTTCTTTTACAAAGTGTCGAAAGAGGAGAATTTGAAGATGGCTGAAGTCCAGGAAATATATATTGAGGGTAAGAACGTGTACAAATTGTAGTATAAAGTATGGATTTAAAGAGAATAGTAAAGAATAATAAAATATTTTTGGCTCTATATCAGTCATTGGGAAGTATCGTATTAAGAACAGTTAGTCTTTTTGTCTCCTGCGACAATCACTTGATTCTATTTGTATCTTATGGAGGCCGATACTACAACGATAGTCCTATGTATATCTATGAGCGGATGTTAAAAGATTCAAGATATAAGGGATATCGGTTGGTATGGGCCTTCATCAATCCGAATGAGCATCCTAATATACCAGATAAGGTTAAAATAGACACTCTGGCTTACTATATGATTGCCTTAAAGGCGAGGTGTTGGGTAACTAACGTAGTGGTTGAAAGAGGTTTGAACTTCAAACCCAAACATGTGTTCTATTTTTATACAACTCATGTCACTCTACCCAAACATACAGGTTATGATGCATGTGAAAAACTTGAAGTAGCAAAAAGATTTCGCTATAAGTTTGACCTCAGTTGTGCTCAAAGTGAGTATGAAAAGGATTTACAATATAGCATGTATGGACTGAAGCCTAGTCAAGTGATGGTATGCGGTTATCCAAAAAATGACCGATTGGCGAATGTTTCTGAGGAAGAACAAGAGAAACTGCGTGCTATTATTGGCATTCCAAAAGACAAGAAAGCAATTTTGTATGCACCTACTTTTAGAGGAAATATTGACAAAGACACAGTTTGTTCTATTGATTTCAATATGTGGAAGGAGAAACTAGGTGATAACTTTATAGTCCTTTTCAGAGCACATCCGGTAGTGGCTTCTCGCATAAATATGGAACCATATAAACCTTTTGTTCTTAATGTTAGCTCATATCCTGATAATGTAGATTTGATGATAGCCGCGGATGCACTTATATCAGATTACTCTGGAATCTTCTTTGAATTTGGCGTTCAAGATAAACCAATGTATTGTCTTGCAAATGATTATGATGAATATACTAAGACCTGGAAACTCTATATGGATGTAAGAAAAGAAATACCTGGAGGAGATTTGTCTGAAGAAGACTTGCTTACGTATATCCGTTCTGGCAGGACGACTGAGATGAACGAAAAGCTCAATGCATTTAAGTCAAAATATATCACAGCTTATGGTAATGCGACAGAACAGACTGTTGATGCCATCTACAATAATATTAAGCGATGAGAATATTGATTATTTCTAGGTCTCCGTGGAGGTTGGACAATAGCTTTGGCAATACTTACTCCAGTATCTTTCGGGATATGAAAGATGTTGAGATTGCCAATATCTATTTGGCCGATGGAGTGCCAGAGTATGAGGAGAACGTAAAAGCATATTACCAGGTTTCGGAGAGAGAACTGGTGGCAGGATTTAAACAACCATTCTCTTCGAAGAAAGTAGGTAAAGTCGTTTATGCGAAAGAAACATCTAATAAGTACACAAAAGAGAATGATGCTAAATATCTGGCTCTTGGTAAGACAAAACGTTGGCCAATTATGTTTATTGTGCGCGATCTTATTTGGAAGTTTGGAAAGGTAGATTATGCGGGAATTGATAAGTTCGTAGCAGATTTCAAGCCATCCATTATATTCTTACCATATTACTATGCTACATACGTATTCCGTGTCGCCCTCCATCTTCAAAAAAAATTTAACTTACCGATGACTGGTGAGGCATGCCTTGATATCTACTCGTTGAAACAGTTGTCATTAGATCCTTTCTTTTGGATAAATAGAATTATTATCCGCAGTTGGATTCGTAAAGCTGCACAACATTCAGCGTCTTTGTATCTTATTTCAGAAAAGATGCGCAGAGATTTTCAGAAGTATTTAAAACTTCCTTGCAAGATACTTTATAAGATTCCGGATTTCAGCCGCATGCAAAATGAGTATGAAAATGTGCATACTCCTGTTAGATTCTTATTTACTGGCAATATTGGAGCGAATCGTTGGAAGTCTTTGCGTATGCTTGCTGATGCATTACAACGAAATCAGTTTGGACATTTGGACATTTATACAGCTACGCCATTGACTACTAAAATGAAGACGACATTGAATGTCGATGGATATTCTGAACTTCATGCTCCCGTGACACAGGACGAAGTGAAAGTGCTACAAAATGAGTCAGATGTATTGGTGCATGCAGAATCGTTTGACTTGACGAACAGATTGATGGTCAGGTATTCAATATCTACTAAGATAATGGATTATCTATGTGTCGGTAGAACCATATTAGGAATTGGCCCAAGAGATATCGCTTCTATTGAATATTTAAGAGACAATGATGTGGCCATGATTGCAACAAATGAAGACGAATTGAATAAGATTATTTCATTATTGAAGGAGTCCCCCAGTATTATAAAAAAATATTCGGGAAAGGGAATTTGTTTTGCAAGATCACAGATGGATGCGAATGAGATGAAGTTGTCTCTGTACAATGATATGAAAGCAATCATCCAAAATTATGAACGAGCAAAAAACAACTGTTATATATCGCATGTTTCACAGAATTAAGCTGCGGAATGACGTGCAAAAACATGGCCGAAATGTGCTTTTTTTTGTTTTTTTAGTATAAAGTTGACCTTGTTTACCAATTCTTATAAGGGATATCTCTTTGATCCGTTTAATAAGAAGTTTATATGTCCTACTATTTGTCGGTTCTGGTTATTCAATACCAACAGGGATGTATATATTGATAAGGAGTGTCAATTGGAACTGATTGTTATTATTATAACAAGAGTTTATATTTGTAATGGCGCAATTATCGCGGTACGGGTGCAGTAATTACGTAAAGGGTTCCTACTTGTAGCGTACCTGTTAGCCTTCATGATAAGGTTGTCAGGACTCTAGAAAATTTTGAATGCAACATGTTGAATGTAAAGATAAATAAAGGCGAGGCCTTTCATAAGTATTGGGAGGTCGCATGATGAACAGCCGCAGACTTAGAGAACTATTTCGACTATTGATGGCAATCATTCTATTTTGGTTGTATATCCCACATATCACATTTTATATCTTCAATGTTAATCATAGAAAGATTTTAAATATTGATTTGGACAGGAGAAACAATAAATTGGAGATGAATTTTAGGCATGGAATTAGATTCCTCTACCATATTCATAATGACCGATATTTCCGTAACCTGTTCTATCATCGTGTTGGACCTGTGATAGGGGCGTTAATAGGGTGGTGGAGGCCTGGGGACAGATACTTTGTGATATCTAAGACCACCACAATTGGAGAAGGTGCATATTTCGCACATCCGTTTGCAACAGAGATAAATGCAAAGAGCATTGGCAAAAACTTTTCTTGTCGTCATTTGACAACTATCGGAAACAAGCGTGATGGTGACAATGAACACCGTCCTGTGATTGGTGACAATGTGACGCTAGGAGTGAATGTAACCATCATTGGGAATGTGACTATTGGAAATAATGTGACAATTGGAGCTGGCAGCGTTGTCGTGAAAGATATTCCCGACAATTGCGTGGCCGTGGGCAATCCTTGCAGAGTAATCAAGTCTATTGACAATTCAAACAAATAGTATAATAATGAAGAAGAAACGAATTTTGTTTCTTGCCAATCATTTCATTACGCTTTACTCATTTCGTAAGGAAATGATTAATGCTATGGTTAGGCAGGGACACGAGTTGTATCTATCGTTGCCTAAAAGCGATGAAAATAAGTATTTTGAAGGCTTGGGATGTCATATTATTGAGACGGAAATAGATCGCCGTGGTGTAAATCCTATTAAGGATATTCGTCTTATCCTCTTTTACAAAAAAATGATTCCACAAGTGAATCCGGATATCATTTTCAGCTACACAATCAAGCCTAATATATATGGGACACTGGTCAGCAACGGAAAGTATCGTCAGGTGTGTAATATCACAGGCACCGGTGCGACATTTCTTAAGCGTTCATTAGTCAGTTCCATTTGTGAGGTATTGTATAAATTGAGCATTAAAAGGTGTTATAAAGTATTTTTTCAGAATACTGGAGATCGCGATTTCTTCATTAAAGAAGGACTTGTCAAGAATAATTATGCAATGCTCCCAGGCTCGGGATGCAATCTTCAACAACATACATTCAAGCCACTTCCTGAAGGTAATGAGATTCGCTTTATTTTCATTGGACGTGTGATGAAGTTGAAAGGAATCGATCAATACCTGCAAGCGGCGGAAATAATCCGAAAGAAATATCCGAATACTAAATTTTTTATCGCAGGTTGGAACGAACAGCCAGACTATATGAGATTGGTCGAGGAAGCTCAAAAAGCTGGTTGGGTAGAATACATAGGTTTCAGAAAAGATATTGATCAGTGGATAGAAAAATGCCATTGCACGATTCTTCCCTCACATGGCGGAGAGGGGGTTCCTAATGTGCTACTAGAGTCAGCAGCGACTGGACGAATCTGCATCGGTTCTAAAATTAACGGAACGGTGGATGTGATTGAAGATGGAAAGACCGGATTCCTTTTCAATACAGGAGATGGAGAGGATTTAGCACGTAAGATTGAAAAATTCATTCTTCTATCACCGGAACTTAGATCGGCTATGGGGAGGGCTGGCCGTGAAAAGGTAGAGCATGAATTTGACCGCCGCATAGTTGTGAACGCTTATATGAAAGAAATAACTAACTGTTAATAAGAGGACTTAGATGAATAATTGTCAGGATGTGGTATTCCAACTGCTGAAGGTGGCTTTGGGCAATTCCGATCATGTGGATTATGTTTCCGAACTGGTGGATTGGAAAATGGTTATGAATCTTGTTCTCAATCAAGGTATTGTTGGAATTTGCTTCGATGCGTTTTGTCATATTCCTAGATCTGCTCGTCCTGACGATAAACTATTCATCAAATGGATGGGGCAAACTTTACTGATGGAGGAAAGGTATCGGAAATATGAGGAAACAATAATCAAACTATCTGAGATAGCGCATAATTTAGGCATGAAAATGCTTGTGCTTAAAGGATATGGCTGTTCTCGTAATTATCCACAGCCTAAATATCGTCCATGCGGAGATATTGACATTTTCTTGATATCTGAAAATGGTATCCATTCTGCTGGTATGATGCAACATTTTGAAACTTATTTAGAGAACACTAAAGGAATTAAGGTTAATGCCCCGAATGCTCATCACACGCAGTTCGAGTTTCAACAGTTCTTAGTGGAAAATCATGCTACAATACTGGATGTAGATGCTCATAAATCTAGTATCTATCTGAATAATCTACTTGAGGATTTGGCTTTATCAGCAGAACCTCTGACTATAAGGGATACGCAAGTATGGCTGCCATCTGTAAGGTTCAATAGCATTCATTTATTAAGACATATGGCAAACGACTTTGCCTCAGTAAACACCACTATAAGAAATGTGTTGGATTGGGCGACTTTTATAGAAACACATGAAATAGATTGGCCCTTTGTGCATAAAGTTGCTGACAAAGCTAATATGAATCATTTTCTTGATGCAATTAATGGCATTTGTGTTAATACCCTAGGATATTCCGCCCATAAGTTCCCGATTGAGATTAAAGATGGAATTATGGAGCATAAAGTTCTTAAAGAGATTCTTACTTGCTCTGACCGTCAAGAACATCCACAATCAGGAGACTCATTTATGGAAAGATTGTCCTATGACTTTCGTAAAGCCCACAGAATGTGGAGAAACAGTTGGAAATACCAAATAGTATACAATGAAAGTTTGCTTGAGTCCTTTTTATGGAAGGTAAAGAGTCGAATGAAAGCACACTAGCTAGTTTGCTTCCTTAATAATTAGGGACAGTCGTGAAATGCCTAAAAAGTTTTCGACTTTCCTAACAAGCTGATTGATAAGATGATAGAAATTTTGTAACTTTGAAAAAGGGAAAAGAATTCCCCCAATCACCGACTAAAGTGAAAAATTGGGGGAATCGCAAAATTAATCTTCATGTCAAAAGTACGAAATTTTTCTGAAATAGCGCCAAACATTGCGTTTCCGGAGTTCAATTTTTACGAGCTCTACTATTCAACTTTCGAGAAGCGCTATGCGACGATGTGCGTGTTGAGCGGCAGACTGGGAATCCACCGTTCCCGGACAAAGTCCTTTGACGTGCAGAAGGCGAACCTGACATACAGTAAACAGCGCAAGCACAGCACTATACGAGGAAGATTACACGCAGGTTGCTTGACCTGCTCGGCAAGATACTGAAGGAGACACTGGCTACGCGGGAACTGAAAACAGGGACTACTGCAAGGTGAACGGAATACAGACATCTTTCGTAAAAAGAGGCCGTCCGTTCGGTGAGAAGAAAAAGGAGAAAGGCCTTGTCAGAAAGGAGCTTGCCAGAGTGAGGGCGACTGCGATGGAAGGCTCGTTCGGGACACAGAAGGAGCACTACGATCCCCGGATGGTCAAGGCCAGGACGAAGCGGACGGAAATCCTGTACATCTTCTTCGGCATCCATACGGCAAACGTGGTCCAGCTGGCGGACAGGATAGAACAAAGGGCTCGTTTGGCTGCTGCCTGACACTGAAACTTGCGGTCAATGCGGAGCTCTTGTGTGGGAACTGTATCCTCGCCATGAAAACGGACAAAAAATCCGGCCGAAACGACCGGAAACAGATATAAATTGAAATTTTGATGAGTCGGACGCAGAAATTGAAGGGATTAGTCGCTGCTTCGCTCAGATTAAAACATTAAACGACAATCCCTAAACTAATATTGGACAGTTCTTAGTCGAGTTGACGTCATGGGATATTTTAATGGAAAAATAATAAATTGGCCTTTACTGTTACAAGTGTTCTTTACAACGCTTCTGCCAAACTATATTATAGTATCTTATTCTGTAACTCCTATGATGGACATGAATAAGAAAATTCTCGAACGGCTAGGCATTTCATATGACAGTGTGATATTCACAATTATATTCATAGTAAGTGTTTTTATAATCCCTTTTCTGGTGCATAATATTAAATGGTTCAATGCTGAGTCAAAATATAAAGAAGAGAACATATTTTTAAAGAAACTAATGTTTGGCATTAACTCTGTTGTTGATTATAAAAAGAAAAGATTTCATAAATCTAAGAATAAAAATTTAGCTAACAGTAGTGACTATTTTCAAGATATTACTCAACCCGAACTACAAATAGCGAATATCTGTGTTGCCATAATAAACTTATTAATAGGTTATTCGGAAGATGAAAGTATTAAAGTTTCACTTATTTCTTGTGAAAAGAACATGCTTACATCTTATTTGTTCATTTCGGATGAAACTAGTTCAATTGGAATAGATGACTTAAATAATCACGACTCTACTGCAAGAAAAAGCATGCAGATACAAAAAATGATAATCATAGAAGATGTACATAAAACAATAAATTCCTTTTGGAAAGGTGTTAATTGCAAAATACAGTCTATTATCGCATATCCTATTTGTTGTGGCGGAAAAACTGTTTTTGTTTTGTGTGTAACATCGAAACAAAAACAAACATTCAAGAATAGTGATGAAAAAATATATCAGTTTATATTCGAAGAATTTGGTCGAAGGATTTTACTGGAATCATATTTGTTGGAAATTAGAAATAAATGTCAAGATATATAATGAAAAAAGAAAAAAGAGACAGTAAAATGTTTACTGTAATAAATGGGCAAGGAATTACTGTTGCGACCATAAATGGCGATTGTAATATAAAACGAACGATATTGTCGTCAAAAATTACTATTGTAGCATTAACCACAAATTATACAAAATATAAAAAGCAAGAAGAATTATATATAAAAAGAATTGATTCTTTTTTTAAATAACTCGGCATAAAGACTGTGACAAATTCCTGTCTTTGCATTGAGTGGTTGTTAGAACTTTTATTGGTCTGCGTTTGAAAAGAGCATAGTTTGCGCAGTCTGACAATGAAATATGCAGCCAATGAGATGCTCTTGAGGCAGAACTTGAATAAATTGTTCGTTGCCTAGATCATATTGAAAATAATAGTAACCGACAACCTATAGGTATGCTTACTTGTGATGAAATGAATAGAGCAACGATGATGCAACTGGTGGATGCTCTTAGTAAGGCGGTTGCGAATGGAGATAGGGAGAGCATGTTTAGTCGTGCCGATGAACTGGAGCGGTATTTTAACGAGACGGGCTTGGATGTTCTCAAAGATTTCGATGCGGCTTGGATGATGTTCAAGATGGCGGAGTCTATGGTCTCTTTCTTAGTATCCATAGAGGAGGTAGGGCAGGCAGTGGTGTTGAGGAACAGAATCATTGCACACTATCAGCATATCCGTAAACTGAAAGGATATACCGCTTCACAGAAGCATGAACTGAAGGTTATTTTGGGGCAGATCCGGGCGATAATACATCCTGTATCTAGGAGGAAGAGGTATGGACCTTTAAATGATGAGGAAAAGCAGCGCGTTTTTGTGCGCCGTGCATGTCGGTGGTTTGCGGAGGTCCATAAAATGCTTCCGCAGGAGGGCATGAAGTATTTGACGCCTTTCGACGTTGAGCCTTTTTTGTTATCATTGCCGATAACGACGCCTCGTTCGCAGGTAGTGGAGGGAATGACGCAATTCTGTTATGACAGAGGAGGAACTCTGGCTCCAAGGCATTTGCAAAAGCATTATCATGTAAATGGGAATACAGCTAAACATTTATATGTGATAGGGAATGGCTTTGACCTGTATCATGGCGCTGATTCTGGTTATATGAGTTTCAGAAAGTATTTGTATCGTCAGAGTCCATCGACGGTAGGATACTTCGATCTTTATTTTGGACCAAGATCATTGACTCGAAGTTTTTCGACGCCTGACGGCTGGTTCTGGTGCATGCAGCCCTACGAGTATCGTCATGATTTATTCAATTTGCGGTATCCGATAGCAACATGGTCTCGCTTCAATTTGTGGCGTGATTTCGAAACTAATCTTGGTGATTTGAATCGGGAGAAAGTTTTTGATTTGTTGGATATGTGTCTGCCGCGTGTTGATGAGGGGGATGATGGCTTCAGTTATGCTGATTATTATGCGCCATTGGACTCCATTAGTGAAACTGTCAGAAGTTGTACTATGGAGATGAAGTATCATTTTCATCGCTGGGTTAATACTCTGCACTATCAGAAAGGCTTCAGAAAGCGTATGCTGCCTATCAATGACAAGGCTATATTCCTGAATTTTAATTATACTCTGTTCTTGGAAAGTGAGTATGGAGTTCCATCTGACCGGATTTGTTATATACATGGAAATCGCAAAGATAAGTTTGGTTCGTTAGTCTTGGGACATCATTCTGATGATTGCGGGGCATTTGAACGTTGGAGACACAAGAATCAGAATCGTAAACGTTATCGGCACGTGCAGAAGGATGCCACGGGGAGATACTTCAGCAATGACAAACTTGCATACCTGTCTTTTTTCAAGAGGGATTTTTATAATGGAAATTGGAGGCTGCCAATACGTTTCTATGCAGTAGATGAGGCTGAAAACAGGCTTGAGAAATACTATCAGGATAATTTCAAGAATACTGGTGGTATCATTGATGCTAATATGGGTTTCTTCGATTCGTTGAGTGACATTGAGAAGATAACTATTATTGGGTGCTCTCTGGGCGATGTGGATATGGAGTACTTCCGGCAGATCCGGGCTTCTGTGGAGACTGATGCTTTGTGGGAGTTCAGTTATCATACGGACTCTGATAAAAGACGTGTCGAGAAGTTTTGTAAGGAACTTGAGATAGATACTGGATGTGTAAACACATTCAAGATGTAACCCTGCGGATGTGCAGGGCCCCACTCATTCGTTTGGACAAGAGTTTCGGTAGATCTCGCTGGAGAACAACCCGCCAAACGACTTGTTAATTCCGGTTCGCCGGGGTTCTATTGTATGAGTGGTCTTTACGCTCTTCGGAGTGTTTTTGGTATCCTTCGGGGTGCTGCACTTGCTCTTTGGGCAAGGTTCAGTCTGTAGATCTATATGACTACAGCTTTAATAAACCACTACCATTGGTAGAGTTATCTGCAAGGATATCGAAAATGGCAGGTTAATGGTTATGAGGGTGGGCTTGGATTTCCGGACCTGCCCTCTTTTAAGTGAAGCAACTAACGTTATATCAAGATAATATGAATTCATTTTTTGTTTACGGAATCATCTTTTTGATTCTTCTTCTCTTGGAATTGGCCTATTTCAAGGTGGCAGACAGATTCAATATCATTGACAAACCTAATCAGCGCTCGTCGCACTCCAGCATTGTCCTGCGTGGCGGTGGGATTATTTTCCTTTTGGCTCTGTGGATCTGGTTGGCTTTTGCTGCGGCAGGGTGGATACCTTCGTTGAATCTGGAAATCGGGGACTACATCTGGTTCCTGCTGGCGGTGACGTTGGTTGCCGGCGTGAGTTTCATTGATGATATTCATTCGTTGCCGGACAGCGTGCGGCTTGTGGCGCAATTCGGAGCTATGCTGATGATGTTTTATCAGCTGAACATCTTGCATCTGAACATGTGGTGGGTGGTGATTCTTGCACTCATAGTTTGCGTAGGTGCGTCTAATGTCATCAATTTCATGGATGGAATCAATGGTATCACAGGGGCGTATGCGCTTGCATCGCTTATACCATTGGCTCTGCTCAATCAAAGTATGGATTTTGTGAATCAATCTCTTATATTCGTGGTAATTCTTGCGGACATGGTATTCTGTCATTTCAATTTCAGGCCCAAGGGCGAGGCGAAGTGTTTTGCAGGTGATGTGGGGTCAATCGGAGTGGCTTATATCCTGCTGTTTCTGATAGGGACATTGATTCTCAGGACTGGAGATATCACTTGGCTGATTTTCTTGTTGGTATACGGCGTGGACGGCTGTCTTACGATTTGTCACCGCATAATGTTGCATGAGAATCTGGGAGAAGCGCATCGCAAGCATGCATATCAGATTATGGCGAATGAATTGAAGATCGGGCATGTGAAGGTGGCATCGCTCTACGCGTTGCTGCAGCTGGCGGTGTCTCTCGGATTCATTTATATTATTCCGAATACACCTCTGGCGCATTGGCTCTATCTGCTTGGCGCATTGATTGTTCTAAGCATCGCCTACATCGCATTCATGAAGAAGTATTATCATCTGCACGAGGAATACCTTGCGTCGTTAAAAAAGTGGAAATATGATGGAAATTGACAATAAGCTCATCTCGAAGTTGCTGTCCGAGGCTGCGGAAAATCCACGGCTTCGTCAGAACTATGACCTGCGCACGTCATCCGACGACAACAGCCAGCGTATGCTCAATGCTCTTCTTCCCGGCACTGTGGTTCCTATCCATCGGCATCCGCACAGCACCGAGAATGTCCTGCTGCTTCATGGAAAATTGGTCGAGGTCTTTTACGAGGAAGAGCGAGCTGGAGATGGCATTGAACCTGGAGATAGCATTGAACAGAAGCAGGATATGGCAATTGGGCGTCGCCTCCATGAAACGGCACGCATTGTCCTGGACCCGTCCTCCGGCAGTTACGGCTGCGTAGTCCCCGCCGGCGTCTGGCACACGGTCGAAGTCCTGGAGCCGTCCGTCATCTATGAAGCCAAGGACGGAAAGTACGGCGAAGACGGGAGCGAGACGGTGTGAGTTTTGGGGTGGACGCGGAGATTGCTGATTTCTCTTCGTTCTCTTTCCATGCGGTGAAGAATTTCACTACTGCCGAAGGCGGCGCATTGACATGGAATCTGCCGTTCGGAAACGAGAAAGTGGAGCGTCAGCAGGTGTATTGTGGAAATCCTGTACCTTTCATTGAGGATGAGACCTGGAACGAGTTTATCTACCGTCTTTCCCAGTTGTTCTCGCTTCATGGTCAGAACAAGGATGCGCTCGCAAAAACGAAGCTAGGTGCATGGGAGTACGATATCATTGGCCCATGGTACAAATGCAACATGACCGACATCATGGCGGCTCTTGGTCTAGTCCAGTTCAAGCGTTATCCGTCAATGCTGGAGAAGCGTCACGAGATGGTTTCATTGTACAATGCCGGCATCGATTCTCTGAACGCCTGCCTTGATGCAGCCCATCAGGTCAAGTATCTGAATCACAGGGCTCCAGATCATTGTTCTTCGCACCATCTTTACCTGGTCCGTCTTCAGGGCCGCACCCGCGAAGAGGCCAACAAAGTTATCGAGCAGATGGCCGAGCGCGGCATCGCAACCAATGTCCACTACAAGCCTCTCCCGATGATGACCGCCTACAAGGCTCACGGCTTCGACATCGCCGATTTCCCGAACGCCTATCACCTGTTCGAAAATGAAATCACGCTTCCGCTGAATACCAAAATGTCAATGGAGGATGCCGAGTACGTGATAGAGAATTTCGCGGAGATTGTGAAGGGGATGACTATCTGATTGGTGAAATCGGGAATGTTTTCATCGCGTTTGCAAACAGCCTGTCAATTTTTCAAACAAGTTGGCAGGCTGATTATTTTGCAAATAATTGATTAACAATAAATTGCAGCATCAGCAGCGTGCCCACTCCCCTATTTTTTCATGAGAGTTGGCAGTGGCTGAATCGAACGCATAACACCATAATCATCTATCCCTCAAGAGGATACAACTACTGGCAAGTACATCAGTATCTGCCAACTTGTTCAGGATTTCATTGCGAAAACTTTGCAGGCGTTGGGCAAATGAGACATCTTTCGTGAAAAGAGGCCGCCCGTTCGGTGAGAATAAAAAGGAGAAAGATTTTGTCCGAAAGGAACTCGCCAGAGTGAGTGCGACCGCGATGGAAGGCGCGTTTGGCGGCTGCCTGACACGGATGCTTGCAGTCAAAGCGGAGCTCTTGTGGGGGAACTGTATCCTCGTCATGAAAAAACAGACAAAAAATCCAACCGAAACGACCAGAAATAGATATAAAATTGAAATTTCGATGAGTCGGACGCAGAAATTGAAGGGATTGTCTGCTGCTTCGCTCAGATTGAAAACATTAAACGACAATCCCTATAATATAGTTAACTTCTCGCAAATCATAATATGATATGAAGTATTCTTCAAAGCAGATAAGTAAAGCTGGAGAGATAATCACGACATCTAGTGATCTGATTGCAGTTGCAGAGGCCGTTTCTAAAGTAAATGAGTGGAGAGAGCAGCATCTTCCTGTTATAGAGTTGGTGATGAACCAAATACAGTCATTGTTTTCGAAAAATGGAATTAATCTAGTTTTTTCGTCATATCGGCTAAAGCGTATGACGTCAATCCAATACAAACTAGATCTGAATCCAGACATGAGATTAGGAGGAATGCAGGATATTGCGGGCGGAAGATTCGTTTTTTCTGATTTGACTGTAATGCGGTCTGCCTACTCATTATTGATTCAAGAGCCCCTTAATCAACTAGAAATAGTGAAAACAGATGATTATGTAGATGAGAAGCCTAAGACCAGTGGGTATCGAAGTGTTCATATTGTTTATAAGTATCACAGTTTTAATAATGAGGATTGGGATGGTATGAAAGTGGAGATTCAACTCAGAACAAAACTACAGCATAGTTGGGCTATGGCTGTTGAAACAGCAGGGCTTGTAACAAATACCGCAATGAAATCAGGACAGGGTTCTGACGAATGGCAAGAATTTTTTCAAATAATCAGTTGTCTGTTTGCAATGAAAGAAGGCACTATTTTAATACCATCCTTCTGCCACGAGACTAAGGTGAATTTACTGAAACGTCTTAAAAAGATAAATGATAAGAATAATTTCTTTGACCAACTTTTGGCGCTTAAACTTTCTGTGAGTGCAGTGGAAAAGCGTGGGTATCAAGGTGACATCTTCTTATTATACATTGATTTTAATTCGAAAAAACTTCGAATAGTTCCTTTTGCCAAAGATAAAAAAGATGAGGCGAATGAGCTGTACAACAGAATAGAAACTAGGATTAATGATAAAGACAACGCTGCGGTTCTTGTCTCGGTATCGAAGTATAAAGAATTAAGGGAGGCATATCCGAGTTATTTTCTTGATATGGAGGATTTTAATAAACATATTAGAAAGTATTTAACCATTGGTAGGGCTCAGTCTAAAAGATAATGTTTCTATGGTTGGCTTTTGGTCGGAGATAGTGTTGTTCAGCTGGATTTCTTTGGTATAGAATATAGATGTTCTGTCATGTTTTGCAAGCATGCAAAAATATTAGATGGTTTTAATTGATAAACTCTAACTGAAAATATTAAACGATAAGACCTGATATTTAGGCTCCAAAAAAGGTTCGGAAACTATTTCGTTTGCGACAAGTAAGAAGATTATCGCTTCTTTGCATCAAGATGTGAAAAAATCACTATATTTGCCTAAAATAACATCTGAAGATATGCTTATAAGGTACTCGGTAGAGAATTTTCTTTCTTTCAATCAAAGGACTGAATTTTCGATGATTCCAGGCAAAGGCTCTTTGAAAAAAGAGCATAAGGCGCCGGCAATCAATGGCGTCAGCGTGCTTAAAACTAGTATAATTCTTGGAGCCAATGCATCTGGCAAATCGAATCTCATCAAGGCCATGGCTTTCGGGCGATTCATGGTCGTGAAAGGCTTTCCTGCCGGCCAGATGATTGATTATGAAAAATATCGTTTGAACAAATCTTCAGCTGAAAGTAATTCTAGGATGGAATTCGAAATTCAGGCTGACGGCAAGAATTATGCTTATGGATTTGTCTTCAATAACACTCGGATTGTTGAAGAGTGGCTATATGAAGTCACGAAGCGTTCGGAGAAAAAGATATTTGAACGTAATCCGCAATTTACAGGCAACTATGATTTGGCTCTGCTGCTGAAATTGAACGAGAAGGAGGAAGACAGGCAGTTTATCCGTTTCACAGCAAAGGGAACTCCGGATAACCAATTGTTTTTGAGGGAACTGATAGTGCGTAAAGTCGCGGAGAATGTAAGTTGCTTGAGCGATATAACCTCCGTTTACAACTGGTTTCTCAATACATTGAAAATCGTCTTTCCGGAGGATAAGTATAATGTCGGTTTGGAGTCCGAGGTCAATGATAATGAACGGTTAAATACCATCTATAAAGAGTTGCTCAAGTATTTTGGGACAGGAATCGTGGGGGTATGCCTGGAAGATGTCGAGCCGAGCAGCGTCGTTATACCGGATTTTATCCTTTCCGGGATAAAAGAGCGCCTGATGAATTCCAAGAGTGAAAACGTTAGGAGCATATTGGGCATCAACAACTATACCTACGTTCTGTCACGTGAAGGGAGCGGCCTGAAGTTCCAGCAACTTAAGACAAAGCACGTCACAAATGAAGGGAAAGAGGTCTTGTTTGATACGAAGGATGAATCTGATGGAACTAATCGAATCATTGACCTTATACCTCTGCTCATAGACTTGATTGAGGGTAATAATGTCTTTATTATTGATGAAATGGAGCGTAGTCTACATCCCAATCTGATATATGACATCTTCGACTTATTCCTCGGTTCGTCATCGAGTACGCACAGCCAACTTATTGTAGCGACGCATGAGTCTTCTCTTCTCACTCAGAAATTGTTCAGGAAGGATGAAATATGGTTTGTTGTCAAGGATGACAATGGAACAAGTCATATGCATTCATTGGAAGATTATAATGTCCGCTTCGACAAGGAGATCCGAAAAGACTATCTTCTCGGACGTTTCAAAGCCATTCCTCGTATAGGGAACAGGTATGACCTATCATTAAAACTTAGTAAAGATGCCTAGAGAAAGTACTCCACTAGTCCGTAAAAGTGGCTTTTTGGAGGCTGAGAAGTTTTATGTTCTTGCCTATGAAGGAGATGTTACGGAGAAAAAATATTTTGAGGATCTTCGCCAATCCCCAATGTTCAATAATTCCGGCTCGATAGAAACAATTCCGCTGAAAAAAGAGCGAAATGCAGGCAATAGCCCGCTGGACGTGAAAAAGCTGTTGTCCGAGGCGAAGGCAGAATACAATTTCAGAGCCACTGATGAATTTTGGCTGATAATTGACAGAGATGATTGGGAAAAGATTCATTATGTCGATTTCGATGCCTTGTATGACGATTGTGAAAAGGAGAAGAACTTTTTCATCGCATTGAGCAACCCTTGCTTTGAGTTTTGGCTGATCCTTCATTTGAGAAAATTGGAGGATATTGCCGATGGTGATAGGGAAAAGATATTGGAAAATGAAAAAGTCAGTGTTAAACATAACTACATTGACCTATATCTTGCAGATTGTATCGGAGATGGACGAGGTTACACCAAGAGACCAAAGGCATCGGTTTTTATGCCAAGGGTAAAAGTTGCAATAGAAAATGCGAGGATGATTCGTGACCTTGGCGAGCGTATACCTGGCGGGTTGAGTACTGACGTATATAAACTTGTCGAAAAATTGATAAAATAAGGCACGGCTGCAGTCCATCTCGCTCTCTTGGCTTGCGGAGTGGGCCCCGGTGACGAGGTTTGTGTACAGTCTTTCACATTCTGCGCATCTTCTCATCCGATAACCTACCTCGGCGCAAAACCAGTGTTTATCGGTTCAGAGCCGGAGACGTGGAATATGGATCCTGCGCTTCTTGAGAAGGCAATCATTGACCGAAAAGAAAAAACGGGCAAATATCCGAAGGCGATTGTCCCGGTGGCTCTCTATGTTATGCCGTACAAGATTGACGAGATCATGGCTATTGCCGACAAATACGGCATTCCGATTGTCGAGGATGCCGCTGAGGGCATGGGTTCGCGCTTCAACGGCCAGGTGCTCGGAACTTTCGGCAAGTACGGCGTGCTGTCGTTCAACGGCAACAAGATGATCACGACTTCCGGCGGCGGCGCTCTTGTTTGTCGCAATGCTGAAGACGCCAAAGAGGTCATGTGGTATGCGACACAGGCGCGTGATGCCTATCCTTACTACCAGCACACTGCCATCGGCTACAACTATCGTATGTCCAATGTTTGCGCAGGTATCGGTCGCGGCCAGATGACTGTTCTTGATTCGCATATCAAGCACCATCAGCATGTTCAGAAGCTTTATGAGGAACTGCTTGCCGATGTGTCTGGTGTTCATATCCATAAGCAGCCTGCGGATCCGCGCTATGATGCGAATTTCTGGCTCTGTGCAGCGACATTGGACCCTTCCGTTCACGTTCAAGGTCAGGAGAATGCCTACAAGGAGGTCATCAAGACCGCAGTGGGCGGCGCTGCAGGTGTGATTCACGCCGTAGATTGTGCGACGACCGATTGTCAGCCGAACGAAAATGTGGAGGCTCTCCGCGTCTTCATGCTCGCCAAGAAAATCGAGTGCCGTCCAGTCTGGAAGCCAATGCACAAGCAACCGGTCTACGCAGGTGCCACAGCCTACACCAACGACGTGGAAACCGCTCTCTTCAAGATAGGCTTCTGTCTCCCTGCCGGCCCATACGTAACCGACGATGATGTCCGCTACATTGTAGATTGCATCAAAGAGGCGATTCGGTAGGGAATCTCCGCGAATTGCTCCCTCTGAACACCAAAATGTCAATGGAGGACGCAGTGTACGTGATAGAGAATTTCGCGGAGATTGTGAAGGGGATGGCTATCTAATCGGTGAGACCGTGACCATTTTCATCGCGTTTGTAAACAGCCTGTCAATTTTTCGAACAAGTTGGCAGGCTGATTATTATGGAAAGGATTGGCTAACAGCGTATTACAGCATCAGAGGCGTGCCGACTCCCATACTTACGTTTTCCTGTCGATACCCGTTCACTCTAGGATTGATTTCAGTAGTCACCGGAGGCTTACATTTCTCATTATATCGGCAAATAACAAAAAGCAATTATAAAACTATTATTTTGGCGAGATCTTTGTCTCGGAAGATTTTGTTATCGTCGAGAATCGTACAACCTTTAGTTGCTTCGCAATCTCGCTTTTTACAGAAGACGCAATTCTCGTTGACATTTCTCTCACTTCTCGTTGATTGAATGTCTCCCCCAAAGAAGTTAGAACTGTTGTAATATTATTCATTTTCTTGATAATCGTTATAATAATTGATAAAGAATTGATTATTCAGTTCTGGCTTAAAATAATGCTTCCGCTTCATCCAGATCAAGCCGTCACCTTTAGAAACAAAAACCACATCAACGGGGCCTCCAACAGTTTCTTCTCCTGGAGACATGCGTCTCACGAGAGAAGTCAGAGAGACAAAGCTTTCAGCCATATTAGACATGTCTTCTTTGTCCAGGCTCACTATCGTATCCAATAATGAATTCGTATACTTTTCCTTAAACTGCCCATTTGTAGATTCAATGAAATTTCTTGTCACAGCGTCAAGGTCGAGTTTCAGGATTGCATCTGACGCAGTGGCATTTATGGGTTTAATAATCCTTGCAATTTGGTTGGCAAAACCCGAAAGACTATCTTTAAATGTTTCAGCAAGAACATCATAAAATGAAGGATTTATGCCCCGAATAATGGTCTGAGAAACATCAATCTGCGCAAACGGGATAACAGATGCAACTGTCCCATTCTCTTGGATAATTGTGGGTTTAACAAAATAATAATGTATACGATCCTCTATACCAAAAGATACCGTCAAGGGATATAACGACGGATAAATTTCTGTATCTCCATATCCAAAGAAAACCAATCCCGTAGAGTCTATTGTTTCTAGCACGATCCTAAGGTAATAAAAGTAAGACTCAACAAATAGTTCTTTATGTTTATCTTCTATTAGATATGGTTTTGTGCCCAGAACTTCGTTAATCTCAGAGGATGCAAAAGCTTTGAATTGCTCAAGCGTATAATCTACAAATTCGGGACACAGTTCTGTTCCTGAGGTCTTATTTGAAGACAAACATTCGTTTAATTTCTGTAACACAAAAGAAGTTGCATTATCTTCCCTAAAACCACGGCATTCCCTAGCTTGCCTCTCGACCTTATTGTAAAAGTCTAATATATTGTCCCTCAAATACCGATGCTGAGTTAGGACCTCTGCAAAAAACTTTTGGTCGTGAAGATATTTTATGAAGTCATCGACATACTCGTTTAATTTTGGGAAAGAATGCTTGCCCAGTTTTTTACGATATAACTTGATAATTATATCCCAAGGGGTACCCATAAACGCACTCCTACCATATGTAGCAACGGCAACAGGGTGATACTTCGATAAGGCAAATACTTTGTTCCCTGTATTGACAACCTTATGAGTGTTTCCAAACGTGACCGCACTATCTGCCGCTAACGCGACACCATGTTTATTCAATACTCCAACGATTGCTGTCATTCTCTTGTCTTTTTTTTGCAAACTTACATAAAATTTTCCGATTTTACGCCCGTTTATCATTACTGTCCGGTAAAAGTTCCGGAGGCTTACGATACTGCTAGAAAAGGCTATCATTGACATGAAGGAGAAGGCGGGGCTGTATCCGAAGGCTTGGCTCCGCGTTATGATGCGAATTTCTGGTTTTGTGCGGGTAATGCATTAGTGTGGTGTGATTGTTTGCCATGAGAATGAGAATGGGAATGCTTCGGATGTGAGGTGGGTGTGAGGTCATGGAATTGACAAGGATATTGGAGTTATAGCATTGACATTGACATTGACAAAATGAAGAGGGCGCTATATGCGTGGGTGATGTCTGGCCTTCCTGCGAAGATGCTCATTGAACTCCGATTCGCACATCTACGCAGAAATTGAAGGGATTGGCAGCTGCTTCGCTCAAATTGAGAGCATTAACGACAAACCCTAAATATAAGATTATTCTATTCTCATCATTCCAGCCAACTGTACGAAATAATCATTTGACCAAATGTCAAGTTTCTTTGGGTTGCGCACGAAAGGCAATACATCTTCTTTCACTTGTTTTATATCAGCTGTTGAGAGACGCTCAATGAGTTTCTCTTTGAATAACGTTGGTGTAATATCCTCATTGTTGAATTGCTTGCACCGTTCTGCTAAATGAGTAAAATCAAGTGGGACATTATGGCGTACATACCATTCAAAATCGTACCAATCACGACCTTTTACTCTGTTCTTCCAGGCACGATATACTAATGCGTGCATCTTGCCTGCAAATAAGTCGGGAAGTGTAAGACAACGGGTCATAAATGAATATGGCTGAAGCAATAGCTTCTGTTCCGTCTTGAAGTTCAACGGTGGGCAAATATCTACTTCGATCTTTATCTTTATGGACTTCTCTCTTTGGAAAGTCACATCATATACATCGGTATTGTCTTTAAGAAATGCAGATTCGACCTTTCCGAAATTCCTCTTGTCTTTTTTCTTTATTTCAACCTCACGTCCTACCATTGCAAAAGCATCAATGATTGCAGGAAAATATTTCGTGAAATCGAACTTGTCATCTTGTGTAAGCAATGAAAAATCCATATCCTCACTGAAACGCTGCAAGCCATGAAAGATTCTCAAGCAAGTTCCGCCATAGAAAGCTGCCGACTCAAAAAAGCCTCCTGCATACAAGCCGGCAAGTATCACTTGTTGGTTTACTTCAAATATGGCGTTTCTCTTCTGTTGCTCTGTAGTTAAATCATAACGGGAGAGCATATTGTCGAATATTTCATTTTTCATCGTCTTAAGAATTTTAAAAGTGTCGAAATTGAATCAGCCTTTTTGCCAACCTTTATGTAGTCTTCGAATATGGTTCCATCCATCTTACTGAACTCATCCATATCCATACGAATATCCTGTTCAAGATATGTTTCCACATCTTTCATATAGCGAAGATATACCTGTGGGGAGTTGGCAATCAAATCACACAAAGCCTTTTCCGGTGATGCAATAAGAAAAGCATAATTATCCTTATACATGCTCCTTACTCCTATCGGAAATGCCACTTTTGAGATATACTTGTAGTCATAACAGCCGATTGGAGTTTGAAAACTGCGGGAGTGCTTTACCGTCATTGATTGATGAACATATACAGCCTCGGGTATAAGTCCATAATATCGTAGTGCAGTGGACATTGAAATATACGAAGGTGTATAGATATGATTGGCAATCAACTCACTCGATAGGGTCTTTCCTGAATGTTTGGGGTTAGCCACATAAAGTCCCCGCTTCAGTCTGATGATAAATCCTTGCTTTTCAAGCCAAGTTACTTTCTTATTAGCAGACTTCAGTTCCGGATATAACGATTCAATGATTGAAGTTGTTACTGGAATGGTTCCTATTTCACTTAATTCTATCTTCATGCTGCAAATATAGCAATAATTTGAACAATAAAGGAAATATTACTTCTTTTTCTGTTCAGAATATTGCTACTAAGGCTATCTTGGCGACTGCTGTCACATAAGTCAGTGGCAGCCTTTCTTGAGTGCGGCTGGCAGATTCCGGGTTTTTGCCCCCGTCGTTGGAACCACGTGTGCGGATTCGACCCTTTTGCCCAGTCAGGTGGTGCGCGAGCTGGAAAAGATCAGCCGATGATTACCTTTCCGGCAGGTCGTTCAGGAAGATGGTGCGCCAGGCGTCGGACGGCATTCGCCAGTCACCTCTTGGGGAGAGGGAGACGGAACCGACTTTAGGGCAGTCAGGGAGGCAGGAACGCTTGAACTGCTGGGCGAAGAAACGTCTGATGAACGTGTTCAACCATTTGAGAATGGTGGCGTCGTCATATACGCCCTCGAAAGCCTTGCGTGCCAGGAAGTAAACCTTAGATGGTCTCGCGCCGAAACGGAAAATGTAGTAGAGGAAGAAGTCGTGCAGCTCGTATGGGCCCACAAGGTCTTCCGTTTTCTGGGTGATGTTTCCCTCGCTGTCCGCCGGCTTCAGTTCCGGACTTACCGGCGTGTCAATGATATCCATAAGTATCTCTCGCACAGAGCGTTTGCGGTCTGCCACGTCACTCTCGAAATGATTCTCGGCGGCCCAGCCCACCAGGTATCGCACAAGCGTCTTCGGAATGCTGGCATTCACCGCGTACATGGACATGTGGTCGCCATTGTACGTCGCCCAGCCGAGCGCGAGCTCAGAAAGATCACCGGTACCCACCACGATACCGTTTTCCTTGTTGGCCACATCCATAAGAATCTGCGTTCTTTCGCGTGCCTGCGAATTCTCATAGGTAACATCCTGAACCTCAGGATTCTGGCCAATGTCGAAGAAGTGTTGCGCCACAGCCTTGCCGATAGGAATCTCCAGAGACGTCACACCCAACGCCGCCATCAGATCGGAAGCATTCGAGTGCGTTCTCGTCGTCGTGCCGAGTCCCGGCATCGTGATACCTATAATCCGTTTCCTGTCCCAGCCGAGCTTGTCGAAAGCCAGGACCGTCACTATCAATGCCAATGTGCTGTCCAGTCCGCCGGAAATGCCGATTACGGCAGTCTGCGAATGGATATGAGCGAGCCTTGTCGCGAGGCCAATTACTTGGATATCAGTAATTTCGCGACACCTCTCGTCACGCTCTGCCGCATTGCCCGGAACAAAAGGATGCGGGTCTATATGCCTCTTCAGACATTTTTCGAAATCAGTCGCAGCGCCATCACCAGATGCCACAGCGAAATACCTCTGCGCATCCAGCCCGTCACCTGTGCCGTCAGGTGCCACAGAATGGAAAGTGCTCTCTTTCTGACGCAGCACGGAAAGCTTGTCAATGTCAATGTCAGCGCATATCATACCTGACTCAAGCGAAAACCTCTTGTTCTCCGCCATCAGGCTTCCGTTCTCATAAATCAGAGAAGAACCGGCGTAAACCACATCCTGAGTAGATTCTCCATAACCGCATGAACTATAGACGTAAGCCGAAATCGTCCTCGCAGACTGTTGACTGACAAGCTGTTTGCGGTATTGGTGCTTCATCAGGACCTCATTGCTCGCAGAAAGATTCACGATGATCTGAGCCCCGGCGAGAGTATGATGGGAAGACGGCGGAATCGGTGTCCAAAGGTCCTCGCAGATCTCTATGGCAAAAGTCGCGCGGCCTACATTGAACAGCATATTCGGATAGACATTCACCTTGTGTCCGGCGTAGCTGATTTCAGCACCCGCGGCAGGCGAACTGCAGTCCTTGGCATTGTCCTCGATCCGGCCGTAAGCGTTCAGGGTATCAGAAAGGAAATCGCAACCGCTTGAGAACCAGCGCGATTCGTAGAATTCGTTATAGGTCGGAAGGTAAATTTTCGGTACAATGCCCTTCAGCGACCCGTTCTGGATGACCGCTGCACAGTTGTAAAGCGAGCCCCGCACTCTGACTGGCACGCCCACGACCAAGGTCAATGACTTGCCGCGTGAGAATGTTTTCAGCCTTTTTACGCCTTCTTCAGCTCTGCTGACCAGCAGTTCCTGGGCAAACAAATCACCACAACTGTAGCCCGTGACGGAAAGCTCCGGAAAAGCCAAGATGGAAACTTGCTCATTCTCAGCGATTTCCGCCATCCTGCAGATTTCTTCCACATTGGCATCCACATCTGCCACTTTCACTCTCGGCGTCGCCGCAGCCACTCTGATAAAACCGAATTCCATATCTTTCTGTTAAAAAAGTGACACTGCCGGGATGGGCAATGTCACCGTAAATTAAAGTTATTCAATGATTTTGGTGAAGATATATGTCATCTTGTCCGCTGCAGCGTCCGCAGCCTTCACGACATCGTCTCCATCGTTCTTGTAGTCAGCCGCGAACTCCTTCTGTGCGGCATTGGTGATGACCGACATTCCGAAAACAGGAATCTCTGAGTGTCTTGCCACGATTACCTCAGGCACAGTGCTCATGCCGACAGCATCAGCCCCGATGGTCCTGAAGAAATGCCACTCGGCAGGTGTCTCGTAAGAAGGACCTGTACCTGCGATATAAACGCCCTCGCGAAGAGGAATGCCCGCCTCCGCAGCAATCTCCTTGGCCTTGGCAATGAGCTTTTTGTCATAAGGATGCGTCATGTCCGGGAACCGCGGACCGAATTCGTCGAGATTCGGGCCAATGAGAGGGTTCGGCAGGAGGTTGATGTGGTCCTTGATGATCATGAGGTCACCGACCTTGTAGTCAAAATTGATACCGCCGGCGGCGTTGGATACGAACAAGTAGCTGATACCCAGCACTTTCATCGCGCGTATAGGCAATGTTACCAGATCCATCGGATAACCTTCATAATAGTGGATGCGTCCCTGCATCGCTATCACGAATTTGCCTCCCAGCTCACCTGCGATGTAATTTCCCTTATGCCCGATGGCAGTGGAAACAGGAAATCCGGGGATGTCCTTGTAATGAATTACTATAGGGTTCTCGATCTTCTCTGCAAGCTTTCCCAATCCGCTTCCAAGTACGATTCCGGCTACCGGAACACGTCCGTCGAGCCGCTCCTTGATATAGTCAGCGGCCTTGAAAATTTTTTCTGATCTTGGGTCCATAACTATGTGATTTAGAGTATTTTGATTAGTTGTTCCTTCGCACCTGCAATGATGCCTGCCTCGTCCTTCACCTTGCGGTTCTTCATCACGAATCTGCCGCCTGCAATGACGTGGTCGATACAGTCGCTGTGCGCTGAATAAATGAAATTCGACAAGAATGAGCCCGGAGAAATGAAGAAGGTATTATCGGTATTGACTATCAGAATATCCGCCAATCTGTCTTCCTCGATCCTGCCGGTGTTCAGCCCCAATGCCTTCGCTCCGTTTTCCGTCGCGAGCGGGAGGAGTTCCTCCAGAGGCAATGATTTAGGGTCGTTCCTCCAGGCTTTCTGGAACAATGCAGAGGTTTTCATAGCCTCGAGCATATCCAGATTGTTCGATGAGGCGCAGCCGTCAGTACCTATGCAGACATTGGCCCCGGCATCGCGCAACTCATTGTACCTGAACATATAACCTGACGCGAGCTTGGTGTTCGAGTTGATGTTGTGGACGCAGTTCACTCTGCGTTTTCCGAGAATCTCCACGTCATTGTCACTCAGCCAGAGGGTGTGCGCGGCGAGGATGTCCGGTCCCAGAACTCCGAGCCTGTCCAGGTATTCGACAGGGGAGAGTCCGCCGTGCTGCTCCTTGCAGTCTGCGATTTCCTTCGCGGTCTCGCTTACGTGTATGTGAATCTTCAGGCCGTGTTTCCTCGCGAATTCGGTGGCCCAGAGAATCAGTTCCTCGCTTGTGGAGTAGATGGCGTGGATGCCGATCTCGAATATGCCGCCGTCATCAAGCCCGAGTGACTCCTCATAGGTCCTGATGCATTGTTCCTTCTGCCTCTCGCATTCCTCATGGTTCCCGTGGTCGAGGGTGACGTATGAAACCACTGGGCGGATGCCCATCTCGACAGCGGCCTTGCGGGCGTAAGGGGAGAACCAGTATTGGTCATTGAAGGTGGTGGTTCCTGTCTTTATCATCTCCAGACAGGCCACTTTCGTGCCCCAGTAAACGTATTCCGCGTCGATTTTGGACTCTGTCTCCCAGATTTTCGCAAGCCATTCCGTAAGAGGAACGTCTTCTTCGATGCCTCTCATCAATGTCATGGCAGCGTGGGTGTGCATGTTAATGAATCCCGGTACCGCTGTCCTGCCTTCGCAGTCCATCACTTCCACGCCTGAGGCTGTCTTCACTTCTTCTTCGGAAGCGATGCCGACGGGAGTTATCCTGCGGATGGTCGTCCCTTCAATATATATATTGGAAAGGACTCCGTTGACTACTATATTCTTAAGTAATATCGAACTCATCTGTTCTGCAAATTTGTTTCTAAAAAACGACGAATCTTGTCGTCAAAGTTCAAATATAAGGATTTTTTTCGTAACTTTGAATCCCGTTATGAAATACGGGTTCGACAACGATAAATATTTAAAAATTCAATCCGAACACATCAGACAGCGGATTTCGCAGTTCGGAGACAAACTTTACCTCGAATTCGGAGGTAAACTTTTCGATGACAATCATGCAAGCAGGGTTCTGCCGGGTTTCCGGCCGGATTCCAAGATGCGCATGCTCAGGCAGTTGGCCGACAGCACGGAAATCATCATTGTCATAAGCGCATTGGACATTGAGCGGAACAAGGTCCGCAATGACCTGGGCATCACGTATGACGTGGATGTGCTGCGGCTTCATGATGAGTTCGAGCGGCATGGCTTCCTGGTCAGCGCCGTGGTCATCACTCACTACAATGGTCAGTCCAGCGCGGACAACTACCGCATCAAGCTGGAGAGGCGCGGTATCAAGACCTATTACCACCACACCATCGAGGGCTATCCGAACAATGTGGCCCTGATCGACTCTGAGGACGGTTTCGGAAGGAATGACTATGTTCCTACCACCAGGCCTCTCGTGGCGGTTACGGCTCCGGGACCGGGCAGCGGAAAGATGGCTGTGTGCCTGTCCCAGCTCTATCAGGAGCACAAAAGGGGCATCAAGGCCGGCTATGCGAAGTTCGAGTCGTTCCCTATCTGGAATCTGCCGCTCAAACATCCGCTGAACTTGGCGTACGAGGCTGCGACGGCTGATCTCAATGATATGAACATGATCGACCCGTACCATCTCGAGGCCTATGGCAAGATGGCGGTCAATTATAATCGCGACATCGAGATTTTTCCTGTGCTCAATGCCATTTTCGAGAGCATCTACGGCGAGAATCCGTACAAGTCGCCTACCGACATGGGTGTCAATATGATAGGCTACTGCATGTGCGACGAGGAGATCTGCTGCAATGCCGCGAAGCAGGAAATCGTGCGCAGGTACTATGATGCGTTGTGCAGGATGGCTGACGGCGCTGTCAATGATGCAGAAATCAATAAGATAGGCTCTCTGATGAAGCAGGCCAAGATAGACACTTCGTTCCGCAAGACTACTGTGGCGGCGAAGGAGAGGAAGGAGGAGAGCGGTGGCCTGGCTGCTGCTGCCATCGAGCTTGCCGACGGCACTATCATCACTGCCGGGTGCAGCCCGCTGCTGGGTTCAAGTGCCGCATTGATATTGAACGCTATCAAGCATCTGGCCGGCATTGACCATAATATAAAGCTTCTGCCGCGTGATATGATCGAGCCGATCCAGAAGACGAAGGTGACTTATCTTCACGGACATAATCCGAGGCTGCATACTGATGAGGTGCTTGTGGCGCTTTCGCTGCTGAGCATTACGGATGACAAGTGCCGCAGGGCATTGGCCCAGCTTCCGGAGCTTGCCGGCTGTCAGGTGCATTCGACGGTGATGCTTTCGGAGGTGGACAGCAGGGTGTTCAAGCGTCTGGGTGTCGTATTCACCTGCGACCCTATAAAAGAATAGGTGCTGATGGGGCCGGTGCATCCCCACGGTGCATCCCCGGTGTATCCCCACGGCGCATATATGACGCGCTGCATATAATAACAAGGAAGGCGACCTCAATAGGGCCGCCTTCTTCGTATTATGCTACGGGGTTATACTAGAATACGTCAGAATCCTCTGCCTTTTCATTGACAGAAACCTCTGGCGCAGCCTTTACTTCGGCGGCTCCTTCCGGCGCATCCTTCAGACATTTGGCTCTGATATAGGAAATGACATCCTCAAGTCCTTCTGCGAACTTGTCGAAATCTTCCTTGTACAGGAAAATCTTGTGCTTGTCATAACTGAACTTGCCGTCCTGTTCAACCCTGCGTTTGCTTTCAGTAATAGTGAGGTAGAAGTCGTTATTGCCTTTTGTCGATTTGACATCGAAGAAATAAGTCCTTTTGCCTGCTCTTACCGGCTTTGAATAGATCTCATCGCCGGAGCGATCGTGGGAGTAGCCTCCCTCATAATCATCGTTGTACATATCTCCCTTGCTAAATTTAATTATTTACCAAATATAAGGATAATTCTGAAAAATGGTAGTATCTTTGAGAAAATTTTGTGAAAAAGATACTGATTCGATTATGTTAGGTAGAAGAATTTTGAGGATAAAGGCTTTCAAGGTGCTGTATGGCTATGCATCTGTGGGCAAGATGACATTGGATGATGCGATGAAGGAACTGGAGTTGTCCTGCGAGGCGACACGTGACCTGTATCTGTTTATGCTGTCGATAGTTATGCCATTGACGGATGAGGCGAAGCACCGCATTGACCTTGCTAAGAACAAGTTCAATCCTACGGAGGAGGACCTGAATCCGAATACCAAGTTCGCTGACAATCAGGTGGCTGAAATCCTCAGGAACGATCCTGACTTCAAGAAGATGCTTGAGCGCAAGAACCTCTCATGGTCGCAGTATGACCTGCTCATCGGTTCTGTTCTGGATTCGCTCAAGGGCAAGAAGTATTTCCAGAACTATATGGCCGAGCCGTCCCGTTCGCTCAAGGAGGACTGCCGCCTTTTCATAAAGATATTTGAGAAGGAGTTTGTGGACAATCCGCAGCTCGCGGCCATTCTTGAGGACATTTCACTTTACTGGATAGATGATCTCGCATATTCATTGACCTTCTGCTGCAGGACGATGGAGGATCTGGCCGCAGGCAAGGCTTGGCGTCTGCCGGATCTGTATATGAGCGACATTCTCAGGAAGAAGAATCCTGAAGCTGATGTGCAGAGTGACAAGGTGTTCGTTACCAGGCTGTTGAAGAACGCCTTTACCGGATACGAGGGCTATTATAGTCTCATCACGTCGTCTGTGAAAGGCTGGGAGGCGGACAGGTTGAACTCCATAGATATATCTATTGTGGCGCTCGGTCTGGCCGAGGCGGAGAGTTTCCCTGAGATTCCTCTGAAAGTGACTATCAATGAGTATGTTGAGATTTCCAAATACTACAGTTCTCCGAAGAGCTGCTCGTTCGTGAACGGCCTTCTGGACAAGCTTTGCGCGAAACTGGTGGCCGACGGCAAGATAGTCAAGAGCGGAGCAGGACTGGTGGAGTAGATTGTCGTAAAAGGAAAATCTTTTATTATATTTGTAGAATAAATTTTTATTGAAAATGAATATTCTTACTTTAATTCTTCAGGCACCGGCTGGTCAGCAGCCTGTCGGCGGCGGCTGGTCAATGTGGGTAATGCTGATTCTCATCTTCGTGATCATGTGGTTCTTTATGATTCGTCCGCAGCGCAAGCAGCAGAAGGAATTGGAAAAGTTCCGCAATGCCCTCAAGAAGGGCGACAAGGTCGTGACTATCGGCGGCATCTACGGTGAGGTGGCTGAAATCAAAGACAGGACTGTCATCATCAAGGTGGACGGTGAGACCAAACTCAGAGTGGACAAGAATTCTCTTGTAAAGGATTTCTCTGAAACTCAGCAGCAGTAGTTCCATAATCCGGACTTCAGGCTATGCGGAACGTGTTCGGAAAAATAACGGAAAAGTTGAATATCAGCGGGAGGGATGCAAAGCTTTTTATTGTCTCTCTCCTGCTGGCTTATAGTATATGGCTGATACATTATCTGTCATTGAACTATACCGAAATCGTCCGTGTGCCGGTTCAGGCGCAGTGCGACATCAACGGTCACGCTTTCCAGTCTTCGAACACGTCTGTGGCTATGGCGAGGTGCCGCGCTACGGGATTTGGCCTTATCCAGCTGGAAAGGGCTGAGAATCAGCAGCCTGTGGTTATCCGTTTCAATTCGTCGGATATGCACCGGAGCAGTGAGGAGATGTACTACATCACGTCTGACGAGTTGAACAAGTACGCTGCACAGATTTTCGGCACGGGGACCAAGCTGGAGACCTTCCTGGTCGATACGTTGTCCTTCAGGTTTCCTTTCGAGAACCATAAGCGGGTGCCGGTCCAGCCGGTCTATTCGCTCAGTTTCAAGCCTCAGTATATCAATGTCGGAACCCTCTCGGTGTCGCCTGATTCTGTTACGATTTACGGCGAGCCGTTCCACCTTTCCGGCATTGACAGAGTTTATACAGAGTCGCTTACGCTCAATGACCTGGACGCTTCGGCTCATGGAGAGGCGAAGCTCGACAAGATCAAGGGCGTGAGGATGTCCGATGCCACGGTGCGTTATCGTCTGAATGTCTCGCGTTTTGTGGAGGTCAAGGTGCAGATACCTGTGGACACGAGGAATGTTCCGCGGGGCAAGTCGCTGATTATCTATCCGTCTGTGGCGGAGGTGACGTTCCACTGCGCGTTCCCGATTTCGTCGGCTCCGACTGACGATGTGAAGGTGTATGTGGATTACAATGATTTTACCCAATCGCTTAAGGGCCAATGTCTTCCGCGTATGGAATCTGTTCCTGTCGGGGTGTTGGACTATACGGTGAGCCCTGAGGTGTTTGACTGTGTGGAGAGCGGAAAATGAAATCATTGACATTGCTCATAACTGGCGGTATCGGCAGCGGCAAGTCGCTGGTTTCCAGGTATATGGAGGAACTGGGTGTGCCTGTGTACGACAGTGACAGCAGGACGAAGGCCCTCTATGAAGGGGAGTTGCTTTCCAGGCTTGAGACTGCGTTGGGTGCAGGGCTTAGAACGGAGGACGGGCGGTTCGACAAGAAGACATTGGCTCGACTGATTTTCAGTGACAATGTGAATATGTCCAAGATGGAGCGGGTGGTCTATCCTGCTGTGATTGAGGACTTTGAGGCTTGGAAGAACGAAGTGTCGGGGGGAGTGTCAGAGGACATTGGCAAGTGTGGCGGAAAAATTGTAGCGATGGAGTCGGCATTGGCATTGACAAAACCTGCTTTCAGCGGGATTTTCGACATCGTCCTTGCTGTGAGGGCGCCGGAGGAGCTGCGGGTGAAGCGTGCTTGCGAGCGTGACGGTGTGGATGAGGCTGCGGTTCGTGAACGGATCAGAAATCAGAGCGTGGATGTGTCTGCGGCTGATTATATTATCGATAATGACGGGACTCCTGAGGAACTCAGGGCGAAGACCGAGGCGGTTTTGCGTGAGATTCAGGTGGTGCTGTCCAAAATGAATGATATTTAAATTTTTTAGGTTATGAAAACAGATTTGGCAAAAATTCTTTCAGTGTCAGGCCAGCACGGCTTGTTCCTGTATATCGCTCAGGCACGTAATGGCGCAATTGTAGAGGCGTTGAGCGACAAACGCAGAACTTGTTTCGATATGAAGAGCAGGATTACTACATTGGCTGATATCTCCATCTATACTTCTGAGGGTGAACTGAAATTGAAGGATGTGTTCGAGAAGCTTCACGCTGTGCTTGGCGAGGCTGATGCTCCGTCTTCCAAGAAGGCTACCGCTGAGGAGCTCAAGGAGCTGTTTACCAAGGCTGTACCTGATTATGACGGGGACAGGTTCTATGTTTCTCACATGAAGAAGGTAGTGGACTGGTACAATGAACTGAAGAATTTCGCTTCTCTCGAGTTCGTGGAGGAAGGCGAGGCTGAAGAGGCAGAACAGAAATCTGAGGAATAGAATGTCAGAAAAAAGGTCAATTCAGATAGTTACATTAGGGTGCTCGAAGAACGAAGTGGACTCCGAGCATCTTCTTGCCCAGATCCGTGACGAGTACGAAATCGTGCCGGCAGGGGAGGAACGGGATGTGGACTATCTGCTTTTGAATACGTGCGGCTTTATCGGTGATGCCAAGGAGGAGTCTATCCAGACCATATTGGCGGCGGTGGAGCGCAAGAATGCCGGAAAGGTCGGAAAGATATTTGTATTCGGCTGTCTTTCACAGCGTTACATTTCTGATATGCCGGCATTGATTCCGGAAGTGGACGGATGGTTCGGTGCGAGGGACATTGATCCGATCGTGAAGGCTCTCGGCGTGAAGGTGCATCCGGATAGGCGGACTGAGCGTGTGAGGACGGGCAAGAAACTGCCTTACGCATATCTGAAGATTTCGGAGGGGTGTGACAGGCGCTGCTCGTATTGTGCGATTCCTTTCATCAGGGGTGCGCATCGTTCTGTGCCTATCGAGGAACTGGTGAAGGAGGCTACGGTGCTTGCTTCTGAGGGCATCAGGGAGCTGGTGCTGATAGCTCAGGACACCACTTATTACGGACTGGACCTGTATCACAGGCGTGCTCTCGGAGAGTTGCTCCAGAGGCTGTCTGAGATTGACGGTATAGAGTGGCTGCGTGTGCATTATTCGTATCCGGCTGATTTTCCGGAAGATGTGCTCGACCAGATGGCTACGAATCCGAAGGTGTGTCGGTATATGGACATTCCTTTGCAGCATGTGGCTGACAAGGTGCTGGACATGATGCATCGTCACGTGGACGGGGCCTGGACAAGGGCTCTCATAAAGAAGATGAGAGAGAAAGTGCCTGGAATCGTGCTGCGTACCACTATGATCGTGGGACATCCGGGTGAGGGTGTAAAGGAGTTCAATGAACTTCTCCAGTTCGTGAAAGAGGCTAAGTTTGAGAGACTTGGAGCGTTCAAGTACTCTGAGGAGGAGGGGACTTTCGATGCCCTGAACTTCAAGGACTCCGTGATGCCGAAAACCAAACAATCACGGCTTGACAGGCTGATGGAATTGCAGAATGGTATATCATTTGCTTTCAATTCCAGCCGTGTGGGCTCGCAGGTGAGAGTGATAGTCGATGACTTCAATGATGGGGTGTTCGTGTGCCGCAGCGAATTTGAAAGTCCGGAAGTGGACGGTGAGATTATGGTGCGTTACGACAGCTCCGTGATGACGGAGGAACCGCAGGCTTATGTGGGCGGTTTCATGAACGTCAAGATCGTGGAAGCTGGTGATTATGACCTTGTTGCCGAGTTCGTATCTTTGTAAATATTATAGACTATGAAACCGATTGTTTCTGCTGCATTGGCAGCCGTGGCTGCTGTCGTGTTGGCATCCTGTGATCCGCAGGCGTTCAGTTTGAATGTGGAGATGCGTTATCCGTCGAAATCCGGCATTGACCTTGCCGGCAAGTCCGTGGCGGTCGTTTATCTTGAGGACAATGCGCAGAGCGATTCGGTGTTCTGCAAGTATATGGCGAACGGTTTTGCCTCAGCCCTGGAGAAGGATTATTTCTCCGGAGAGGAGGCGATTCCTATCTACAAGCGTTCCAAAGACGGTTCTGCAAGCTACGCTTCGAAGGAGAGTCTGGTGAATATGGTGATGGAGACGGGGGAGGACATCGTGTTCCTTTTCGATTCTCCTGAGTTCGGCGAACTGTCCGTGGGCGATATGCAGGCGGCTTCCGACGGGCTTTCCGCCCAGTATAAGGTCAATGTCCCTGTGCATATCCGTCTATACGCGTTCGACAGTATGGGAAAGGTGGATACTGTATATACCTGGGCCGGCAGCAAGACGGTTTCTGATAATCTGAAAACGGATTTCTATACGGTGCCGGACAATGTCCCGTCTCTTTTCTGGCAGTCCCTTTCTCAGCCTGGCGAGAAGTTCGGCAAGTTGTCGGCAAGGATTTTTTCTCCGCAATGGAAAAATCAGCAGCTGACGGTATTGTATTTCGATTATCCGTCCCAGTGGCAGGCGGCATCGTTGGCGGCCTATGATTTCAAGTGGAAGGAAGCGATGGAAATCTGGATGTCCCTGACTGACACCAAGAGTATGATGAAGCGTTCCTGCGCGGAGTACAATATCGCTCTCGCTTGTTATATGCTCGGTGACAAGGCATTGGCTCTCAAATGGTTGGACATGTCTGACGAGGATTATCCCATCTCACTCTCCAAGAATCTGAGGAAACTGATTACAGCATCGCGGTGATTCTGTTCCTCCGGTGAGGCCGTTACGGCAGCACAGAGACGAGGTCGCGATTTTCGGAGAGGCTGTCACAGCATCGCGGTGACGTTCGCGTAATACCTCTTGGTGACGGGGATGCTGGTGGTCTCCGGTGTGTCAATGTCCGCAAACACCAGTCCGTTTTCGTCTTTTTTCAATATCCTTATATGCGCGGGATTCACGAAGTATGAGCGGTGGCAACGTACCAGTGAATTTTTGGCGCAGATGTCCTCGATGCTCTTCATGGAGTTTCGCAGGACATATTTTTTAGTCTTGCCGTCTTCTATATAATGTATGTTCACGTAGTTCTCGTCTGCGCTGATATAGTAGATGGACGAGACATTGACCACCAGTTTCAGCATCTTTCTGGAGTCGTAGAACCGGATTCTGTCATCCGGGCCTTCTTCGGCTTTTTCTGCCTGCTTCTTCTGCAGATGGGCGAGCAATGCCAGGTAGATAATCACGTACGGATAGACGGTGGTCAATGCCATTGTCCCGAATGACCAGGCTGCTGCGCTGAAATACGAAATGGCGGTGCGTTTCATCAGCCAGATGTACAGGCCCATGAACAGTGACGCGGATACCATGTCCATCAGGCACCAGAAGAGGTAGGCGGTCCTGTTGATTTTTCTTCTGAAAATGTAGAGAATGCTTCTGCTCAGGCCTTCACTTGCGGCGATTATGCATGTCAGCATCGCCAGGTGGAACGGATATCCCAGTTTCATGTCGCTGAAGTAGCCCTCTGCTCCATATGGTGTGTAGATCATCATGAAGCAGAAGAAAAATGCTGGAATTGCAACAATGTGCACCGTCTGCGGCCAGTATTTCCTGAATATTTCGTTGATGTCGTTCATAACATTATGTTGTGACGAATGCAAAAATAATCTTTTTTCGTCACTATATATCTGTTTTTGTCACTGAAACGCCTGTTTTGTCACAAATCCTATACCGTCATCACCTTTATTTCCCTGAACTGCCGGCCTTATTTACTTTTGCAGCGTGTTTAGTAATCCTTAAAAAAGAACTTGGCATTATGATGGGTAACAAGATTGTTTCATTCGGTGATTCTGTCATGAAAGGGATAATCACCGGGAAAAATACAGAAGATAAGGGCAGAGGCCGTTATGTGATTTCGGACTCCGGATTCGCTGCTCTCTGTTCCAAGCGGATGGGTGTCGATATAGAGAATTATGGCCGTTTCGGCAATACTGTAACAGGCGGCATGAAGGATGTGGCCAGGCATACTAGGCAGATCCAGGATTCGCAGTTTGCGTTTCTCGAGTTCGGGGGCAATGACTGCAATTATGACTGGAACGCTATCGCCGAGCGTCCTGACGAGGACCACGTGCCCCAGACTACGCTGTCGATGTTCCGCGAGACGTATGAGAGCCTGATTGTAAAGGTAAGGGAACTGGGCTGCATTCCGGTCATGCTTTCGCTTCCGCCCATTGACTCCATAAAGTTCTACTCTTATATCTGCTCGGGTTTCTGCACTGAGAAGCGGAACAATGTCCTGAGGTGGCTCGGCGGTACTGTGAATACGATAGGGAACTGGCACGAGATGTACAACCTGGAGCTGTACCGGATTGCCGCGGCAGAAGGTGTCAGGCTCATTGACATAACTACCTGCTTCCTTTCCCGCAGGGATTTTACAGAGCTGTTCTGCGACGACGGCATGCATCCGAACGAGGCAGGGCATCATATCATATCAGACGCCATCTGCGCGTCGTTTGTATAACTCGTAGATGGCGTAAGTATGAATTTTTTGTATCGATTTGTGTTTCAGGCGATTGTGACGCTCTCGATTCTGAGCTGGAATGTTCCTGACGGGGCATTGACGTCCACTACATCGCCGACTTTCTTCCCCATGAGCGCAATGCCGATAGGGGATTTGCAGGATATCTTGCTTTCCTGAAGGTTCATTTCGTGCGGACTTACCACAGTGTAGGTCATACGTACATTGGTGGCAAGGTTCGTGAACTCAACCTTGCTCAGGAGCGAAATCTGGTCTTTGGGCAATGCCTTGGTGTCGATGATCCTCGAATATTGCAGGATCTTCTGCAGGAAACGGATTCGGCTTATGGCCTTGGCCTGTGCCCTTCTTGCCGCGCGGTATTCGAAGTTCTCACTGAGGTCTCCCTGTGCACGTGCCTCTGACAGAGCATCCTTTATCCGGGGATACTCCACGTCAATGAGGTTGTTCAGTTCTGCCACGATTTCGTCGTAGCGTTCCTTTGACAGATATTCCACGGCTATTCCAATTTGTTACGTTTGTAATACTATTGTGTTTTGCTCGCTTGCGGGTGGATGACCTTCGCGGCTATCCGTTGAGCTTGGCGGTGGCTTCGAGGTCGAGGGCTTCTGCGAGCACGCTGATAGGGTTCTTCACTGTAAATCCGGTGGACATCTCTATCTGCCATTTGCAGGTTTCGCAGTCGCAGGCCACAAAGTCAGGGGCAACCCGTCCAATCTGGTCGAAGAGCGGCTTTCCGATGGCCTGTGATACTTTATAATTCTCTTTCTTGAAGCCGTATGTTCCGGATATGCCGCAGCAGTTGCTGTCCAGCATGGTGAATTCCACTCCCGGAATCATCTTGAGCAGCGAGGTGGAGAAGATTCCCCAGCCGAGTTTCTCGAGATGACAAGGTGTGTGGTATGCAATCCGTGCCTTGTAGTCTTTCTTGAATGCGAGTTTGACTTTGCCCGTGTCAATGAGGCTGTAGATGAACTTGGTGGCAAGAAGCAGGCTGTCTCTTACTCCGGAGTTGTCTATTTTCAGCAGGTCCTTGTACTCATCGCGCATCGTAAGCACGCAGGTGGATGAGGTCGTGAGCACTTTCATGTCCTTGTCCACGGCCTTCTGGAGCACTTTTACATTGTGCTTGGCGTGTCTCTTGGCGCCCTCGGTCAGGCCGTTCACGATCATTGCCACGCCGCAGCATTTCTCGCCGTCCAGCAGGTTCACTCCGTATCCGAGTGCATTCATCACTGTCACGAAGTCTTTTCCGAGCTGAGGATAGTTGTAGTTCACGTAGCAGCCGTGGAAATATGCTATCTGCTTCTTGAATGCTGCCTGTTTTCCGGCTGCGTTCTTCTTGAACCAGCTCTCGAATTTCGTACCTGAGTATTTAGGGAATGTACGTCTGTGGTCAATGCCCAAGACACCGTCAAGTATGGCTTTTACCGGCTTGAGAGGCAGGGTGGCATTGACAATGGGAGCGAACGGGCTGGCCAGTGTTCCCATGAAGTCGGTGCTTGCGAGCATCCTGTCCCTGAGTTTCGGTCCGTGGGTGCTGAATTCTATTCTCGCTTCCTGGATGATGTCGGATATCTTTACTCCTGACGGGCAGGCTACGTCGCAGCGTTTGCAGTTCAGGCAGTATTTCAGCGCCTCGTCGAAGAAGTATTTGTTCTTCAGTCTGAGGCGTTCTCCGTCCGGGCCGGCCTGTTTAGGTCCGGGATATTCGGGTCTTACGGGGGTTACCGGGCAATATACAGTACAGATAGTACATTTGATGCACTGCTCGAAATTGTTTTCATTTGTGATTTTTGCTTCCATATTCTATCTGCCTAATATTGAGTCTGTTATATTGAATGCTGTCATGAGTGCAACTCCTGCTCCGCAACCTTCGTGAAGAGGGTTGAATCCGCCGAGCACTGAGCCTGACGCATAGAGGTTCGTTATGCTCCTACCTTCTTTCCTGACGTGGAATTTCTCGTCAGTGTCCACGCCGAAGCCGATGTATTCCTGTTTGTGGAAGAAGTTCTTGTCGTACCAGGTGTTTCTGTCGGCATTGAAAATGACGTCTGCGCCGAACACCGGTTCATATACTTTCTCTGAGTCGGAAATCAGTCCGTGTCCGAAATAGCTTCCTGAAGCGAGGATGTAGTTTTCGCCTGTCAGCAGGATGTCGCCCATGTTTGCTGTCCTTACTGCTGACACTTTGTCTCCGTCGAATTCTGCGCCTACTGCTTCGTCGCCTTTCAGGAATGTGCCTCCTGCTGCCTCGAATGCTGTCTTCAATGCCATCTGGTATCTGATTCCTGGTACTGACGGCGGAAGTGTGCCGATGAACAATGTCTTGATTTTCAGGTCTTCTGCGATCTTATGTCCTGCTGCATTGTCCTTAAGTCCGAACACGGCCGGAAGTATGATGCAGTCCTCGTCATTGACAAGAGCCTTGATGGCGCCGGTCAGTTTCGTGCGGACTTCTTCCTTGTCCAGCAGTCTTGCGATATTGGTCGCTCTCATTTCGCTCGGATTCTGTCTGAGCCTGCGGATTTCGTCGGTCGTCACGGCTGCGATTCTGCATGCGGTTCCGCGTTTTTCCAATGACTCGGCAATGAAGGATGTGTTGAAGTCCAGGAAGCCTTCCACGTTTATTATCAATGCTTTGCTTCCGATTTTCTCTGTCTTGTCAGTGACTGATGCGATGTCTTCGACTGTCAGCCATGCCGGTTTCAATGCTCCTGATGCTGAAATCACGTATCTGTTCCTGGTGGCGTCGCCTTCTACGGGGATGCCGACTTCTTTCAGGAGTGTTTTTATTTCATTGTCATATGCGGCAATCTTCTCTGCACCGATTTTGGAGTATGGATGTGCGGCGCCCAGAGACGGGATGGCTTTGAGCGGCTCGTCCACGCGGGTGCCGTCGTCAAGTCTTGACAGGAGTCCGAAACCGCCTGAGAAGAAGTGCATTGCGTTCTGTCCGGCTGCGACTACTGCGCATTTCTGTCCGTTTTTCTGTAGCCTGAGTCCGCATACAAGTCCTGCGAGTCCGCCACCTATTATTATTGTATCGAATTTCATAATGCTGCTGTTTTATTCAAATACAGGTGTTTCAGGGGTTGTGCCGTCTTCAGCCTCGTCACCTATTCCGAGACATTCCGAATATATCCATGATGTGAATTCGGCTTCACGCATGGTTTCGCCCCAGGCTACAGGGAACATTCCTTTCCACCTTTCGTTCATGAACTGCACCAGGTCCTGTTTTGCGCGCTGTGTGCATCCGTGTGCTTTGCCGAGGAGTCCGGCTGCACGGCATGCGCAGAGTTCTCCCTGGCATGTTCCCATTCCGACTCTGGTTCTGCGGCGCAGGTCCACCAGGTTGTGTACGTCGAGATGTTCAATGGCATTGACAACCTCGCTTTCAGGTACTTCTTCGCATTCGCAGACGAGGCTTTTTTCTTCTTCAGTGTCGAATTTCAGTTTGGATGCGAAGCTGCCGATACGTCCTGCTGTGGCTTTCTGTGCTGTCGATGGCTTGGTCCAGATGTTCTTGGCCACTTCCTGCACGTCTCCCTTGCCGGAGCCCGGAAGCGGTGTTTCTCTTGTTTCACATTTCTTGTCAATGTGGAGTTTTTCGCAGACGAGGTCGGTGGCCATTTCAGCCATGAGACGGTATGTCATGAGCTTGCCTCCGGTTATGGTGATGAATCCCTTGATTCCGTCACGTTTTTCGTGGTCGAACAGTACGATGCCTCGGCTGATGTTTCGGCCGCTGGTGTCGCCTTCTGCTGCCACGAGCGGTCTTACGCCTGCGTAAGCTCTCAGGATTCGGGTGTCGTTCAGGCATGGTGCGAGTTTTTCGCCTTCTGCCAGAAGCAGTTTCACTTCGTCCGGGGTTACGCGCATGTCGTCGCACTCTTCGTAAGGTACTCTGGTTGAAGTGGTTCCGATGACGCAGACTGTGTCGCCCGGTACCAGGATATCTGCATTGGCCGGCTTCCTGCATCGGTTGAGAACGATGCTGTTCACTCTATGTGCGAAGATCAGGAGCGCGCCTTTGGCCGGGAACATGCTTATCTGTGCTCCTGCCATTTCGGCAATGTGATGGCCCCAGATTCCTGCTGCATTGACGATTATCTGTGCTCTGTATTCTGCTGTCTCGCCGGTTTTGTGGTCGAGGACTTTTACGCCGGTGATTCTGTCCTGTTCGCGCAGAAATTCTGTAACTTCCGTATATACAAGGACTTCCGCTCCATGGAGTTTGGCGTCAACTACGTTTGAGGAACATAGTCTGAACGGGTCTACTGATCCGTCCGGCACTCTTACGGCGCCGATGATGTCCGGATTGACTGACGGTTCTAGCCGTATGGCTTCTTTCGGATCTATCACTTCGGCCTTGATTCCGGCTTTGGTGCATGATTCCACGAACTTGGCCTGATATGCGAGGTCGTCTTCCGGTAGTGTGATGAAGAAGCCTGATGTGTCATCTACGCAGTGGTTGGCGATTTTCTTGAGAATCATGTTCTCCTGGATGCATTCGGCTGCGGATTCCTGATCTGTTACGGCGTATCTCGCTCCGCTGTGAAGCAGACCGTGATTTCGTCCTGTGGCGCCGTCAGCGATGTCGTGACGTTCAATCAGCAGGACCTTGAGGCCTCTCAATGAGCAGTCTCGTGCGGTTCCTGCGCCGGTGATGCCGCCACCGATGACGATGACGTCAAATTCGTTTTTCTGTGTTCCGGACATTGCGATATAATAAAAGTTAAAGTGTAAATCTAAGTCTGAAACGGAGGCGTTTTTCAGCTTTGAGGCAGCGGTGTTTCTCTTGCGTTGAAGCTTGTTCCGCTGAAACTGATTCGCTTCTCTTGCGTTGAAGCTGTTTTTTTCCTGCCTTGAAGCCGAGGTGTTCCGCGCTTTCGTTTCAAAATGCAAATATAAGAATTTGTTTTCATTCCGAAACGGATTTTGCTTTCAAATTTCGTGTTCCGGTTTCAATTTTGTCCCAGATTTTAGTGCCTGGGGTGGAATTTTGCCAGGAAGAGGTCGTGGGGCTTGGTCACGGGTGCGAATCGCTGGTTTTTGCCCCCGTCGTTCTTCTCATTGAACTCCACGGGTGCAGATTGCGGGGTTTCGCCCCCGTCGTTCTTCACATTGTTCTTCACGGGTGCAGATTGTGGGTTTTTGCCCCCGTGGCTGGATTCACGGGTGCAAATCTGGACTTTCTGCCCCCGTCGGCTTTCATGGATGTTGTCCCGAACTGCGGCAAGGGCCCGCTCAGCTCATGGTGCTTCGCAATTCGCCGCGGGTTATGCCGCTGTTCGGTTTACCCATCATAGTGATGACCGCCCTGTACATCTCGCGAAAATAAGTTAATTTACAGTGCGCCTGTGTCTGAGGATGTCCCGGAATGTACGTGTGCAGATCAGGCCTTTCTGTCCCCGTCGTCTTTCACATTGAACTTCACGTGTGCATATTCGGCCCTTCTGCCCCCGTCGTTCTTCTCATTGTTCGTCACGTGTACGGATCCGTCTTTTGCCATGAGGATTTTCTTCTAAAACGTTTCTTGTTCTTGATTAATTGTAGTATATTCGTAGAACGAATCAGGAAAGTTATCCTGACACTGATAGTTGATAGTATATAATAATCGGTGCGTCAGACGGGTAAATGTTCTGACGTATCACAAATCTAACATTATGAAAAAATATTCTTTTCGTGAAGCAGAAGCGAAATGCGAAGCCACGTTTTCGTACACTAAACATGATTGGTGGCATCTTTACACGCTGGGGAAGGAGACATCGATAATCTTTTCCGATGATGACGACTATCGTTATTCCATGAATCAGATGGCAAAATGCAGTAGTGAGTTTCCTGAATTGGCAATCGTGGCGTTTGAATTGATGAGCAACCATCTTCACATTGTATTGACAGGAGAGGAAAAACGGGTCAATGATTTTTTCGCGGTGTTCCGCCACCGTCTTGTTCGTTATTTCGCTAAGCGGAATGTCGTTCTTGCTGATGAATTTAAGATGACACTCAAGAAGATCAAGGATCTCGCTTCATTGAGAAACGTGATCGTGTATGTCAATCGTAATGGTTATGTTGTCCAGCCGAATCATACGCCGTTTTCGTATCCCTGGGGTACTGGATTTTGTTATTTTAACATGGAACCGAAAGGCTTGCCGCTTCTTAAGGATATGCCATACAGGGATTTGCGAAAATTTTTTAAGGCACGGCCCCCAGAAAATCCGGAGTCAATGCAGATGATGAACGGATATGTGATGCCATCCTCTTATTGTGCCGTAAAACTAGGAATGGCAATGTTCCGTGACGCTCATCATTACTTCTCATTGTTGACCAAGAATGTGGAGGAATACTTGGGGATTGCCAAGGAATTGGATGATGGTGAATTCCTGACTGACAATGAAATGTTTGCCCAATTGTCAAAGATCTTGCAATCAGTATATGGTGTATCTTCCGTAAAAGAGTTGTCGAAGGCGCAGGTCCGGGAACTGGCGAAAAAGCTGCACTATGAGTATCGTTCTTCCAATGGTCAGGTCAGCCGTATGCTTGGTCTCACCAAGTATGCCGTTGATGCAATGTTTCCGCTTTCCATGTCCCGAGAGTGATAGGATGGCGGGTGCGAATCGTGGTTTTCTGCCCCCGTCGTTGGATTCACGTGTGCAGATCCTGCCTTTTTGCCCCCGTCGGCTTTCATGTATGTTGTCACGAACTGCGGCAAGAGCCCGCTCTGCTCAGGGTGCTT